>Ga0065711_1003158_pt1 | contig 51130 bp, 27 predicted proteins | sample Hoacrofraction12_FD_59098 | JGI IMG/M metagenome (GOLD analysis project Ga0065711, IMG submission 59098) | Hoatzin crop microbial communities from Cojedes, Venezuela - Epithelial fraction 12 v2 (version 2) | ecosystem: Host-associated > Birds > Digestive system > Esophagus > Crop | place... | reverse complement strand
CCGGGCCCCGGGGGCGGGCGCCGGGGCCGGGGTGCCTCCGCCGGGCGCCGGGAAGCGATCGCTGCCCGCGGGCTGTCCCTGTGCCCCGGAGCGGGGTGGGGGGGAGCGGCCCCCGGAGGGCATTTCCCGAGGCGGCGGGGCCGGGACCCGGCGGGAAATGGAAGGATGAAGCGCGCAGCCGGAGCGGTGATGTTCCTTCTCTCCTTGCTTTCCCCCTGCAGGAACGTAATCCGCAATGCTAGTTCTCAGGTTGCTCAATGTTGTCGCTCCAGCCTACTTCTTGTGCATCTCCCTAGTGACCTTCGTCCTCCAGATCTTTCTCTTCATCCCCAGCATGTTCAGAGACCTTTCCACCACCCCACTTCTCTCTCCTGCTCTGCTGCATGGGGCCCTCTTCCTCTTCCTCTCAGCTAACGCCCTGGGCAACTACGTCCTTGTGATCCAGAACTCCCCCGAGGACTTGGGCAAGGGCTTAAACTTGGGCGCAGGAGCCGAAGTGGTGGCGGACTGGCACTGGCTGGACGGAAGCAGGTCCCCTGGCTCAGCCTTGCCCAGCACTCACTTCTGTAGACTGTGTGCCAGAGTCACCCAGAGGCATGACCACCACTGTTTCTTCACAGGGAACTGCATCGGGAGCAGGAACATGCGAAACTTCATCATGTTCTGCCTCTACACCTCCCTGGCTTGCCTCGACTCCCTGGTGGCAGGCATGGCTTACATTTCTGCTGCACTCTCCATGTCCTTTGCAAACCCGCTGGCCTTCCTCACTCTTCTGCCTCACTCCATCAGCCAGTTCTTCTCAGGTAAGGATTCCTTCCTCAGAGATTAGGAGCGTGTTCTTCCTCCAGAGCTCCCGGGGTTGGGGGCATGCGATCTTCCTCAGTTAGCTGCATGTGGGGAGCGGTGGCGGAGAAACAGGCAAGAGGGAGAACTGGCTGTGTTCGACCAAGCCCTCTGTGGAGGCTACAGACAGCCTGGGACCCAGTCCAGGTTACAGCCACAGCCCTGCTCCTGATGCATCAGGCTGTGGAAAAAGCCCCAGCTTGCTGGTGATAGAATAGGGCTATCTGTCGTGCAGGGAGTGTGTTGCAATTAGACGGAGGAGAGGGCTTTCGCTCATTGTCCTGCAGGTGAGGGGAATCTTTTGCCTATCCTACAGGCAGACGTGGGGGGTCCGTAGGTTTCTGTATCCTACACATCTGCAGGTTCCCCATATCCCAGCGGAGATATTCTCATTCTCTTCATCCAGGTCCACTCACCCTTTCCGCTGTCACCCGCCTCCTGCCCCCTGGCAGCACAAACCTGCTGAGCTCCTGCCATCCTTTTAGCACAGGAGAACTGGGGTTCAGGCAGCAGAAACCAAGAGAGGAGTTAATGTGACAAGATTAGCCACCTCTCTTGCAACTCCGGTCTGGGACACAGCTCTATAGAGAACCAGAGGAAATTCTCTGTGCCTGCTATTTGCAAGAGCTCCACACCAAAAGCAAATATCTCTTTCTCCTTATCCCCATCCTTTATCCTTTCTTCTGCTTCTCCCCCTTCCCCCCTCTCCCTGCATTTCTGTAAATCTCCACAATCTTTCCCCTTCCCTCTCCTGATGCTGCTCCTGTAACTCTTCCTGTGCTCTTCCAGCCTTGCCTCTTTACCTTTCAACATGCCCTCAAACCCTCCAACCTCAACCCTTTCTCTGCACAAACCCAAAAGCTAGATAAAACCTGGTCTCAGAGAAAGGACTGTGCAGACAGCCTAGAATGTTACTCTGCCCTGAGAGTGGCTGCAGAAAAAAGCCATTTGCCCCCGTATGCAGCTCATGGCTCACACACTTAGATCAGTTTTCATTAGACTGAAATAGGTATCCCATATATTTTAGCTTTGCAGATTCAGCTGAGCTTAGTAAGAAGGGCTCAGAGTCTGTTTTGGCTCGCGCACCGTCACCAGAAGTGTTGATTATGATCTGAGCGTGGAGTCTCCGCTGCTGGGGATACAGAAGCCAGAGAGGCCCCAGCTTGCTTTTCGTATTCCAGGCTGGGTTTGCAGGGTTGCCATCTGAAAACAAACAAATATCTCTCTACTTGGCAAATTAGCAGATTTGTCATGGTAATCACTGAGAGACAATAAACATGAAATCCTGCCATGACATTTTTATGGAGTCATTTTTCCGAGTAGAAGAATTTTTGTAAGTAATGTTGCATGAGCTTCACTAGCATTAAAAACATTGGGAACGGTTTTCCCCCGTGCCTAAGCTCTGCTCAGCACAGCAGCCTGGGAGGGGGAGCAGGGATGTGGGAGATTATCAAGGAATTAGTTCTCTCTCTCTGGCTCTGTGGGCTCATCTGCACCGAGCTGGGTCCTGGCATATGTTTGAAGAGCCGCTGAAGTGCCCCAGCTCTGGTGCCAGCAACTGCAGTGCCAAAGACAGCATCTGGGCAGCGTTTGAGTGGGACAGAACAGGGCTGGGTGCAGGGCTGGGAGCTGGGAGCCAGAACACCCTCGAGAGGAAGCGGCTCCAAGCAGCTCCCACCGAACCTCTAGCTCGGCTCCGGGGAGAGCTGCTCCCTCACACAGCAATACAGGGGAGCATTGCTTGCTGAGGAGGAAGGGCCTACTGGGTTTCTACCTGCACATTTAACCTCCAATTCAGGAAAGAAAAACACAGCCTGGGATAGTTACCTGGAAGGGTTGTCCACCCAGTATTTTTCAGCTAAGGTAACTTATTTCTTAAGGTTTGTTGTAGGATCCAAACAGAGCATTGCCATAGCAGAGGAAAAAAATTAACCTTTCTTCTTCTCCAGCACACCCTCTGCACTGGAGGAGGAGTAAAGGAGGATGAAGGGTGAATCTGCCGGTCTTGTGTCAACTGAGTGTTCCTTGCTTTCATGCTGGGAAAATTTTCAGTTGGCTCATTCTGCCCAGACTGTTCTCGGGCATGGATTTCAGAACCTGACCCAGAGTCTATAATTTCAGCCTGTGATTCAGCTTTTCTGGCATAGATAAAGTATGGCAATAAGCTTGAGATCACACCAGGTCAGTTAGAGCGAAAGCGAATCCGAGACTAAAATGGGCTGTGGTGATGAGGCACAAAGGGGCAGCACCTTTGTAAACACAGGTTGGATTGGATACACAAAAGAAATTATAGAAAATGCTTTATGTAGGTAACCTGCAGAAAAGGTTAAAAAAATCATGTATCTGAAAAGCACGGCTCAGAGATGCTTAATATTTGGAAGGGGAAACAAGGGTAATTACTTTCTTGATGTTGAATTTCAGCAGCTTATAGAAATAAAGCTTACAGCTGCCTTGCAAAGCCTTTAAAGAAAATAGCTGTATTTCTCCACATCCCATCTGAATATCGGCTGTAGGGAAGAACAAATGTCTGCCACACTCTGGTCCAGTGAAAGAGGGGCAGAGAAGCCCATGTTTGGCTCTGGGCTTCCTACCTGATAGATTAAGTTCTTCTGACAGAATCGGTATGAAGATTTGTCGTCATCCTAAGGCGCTTGTTCTTCCCTTGCTGTACTGCATGTGAAGCCCCACTAAGCTGAATGGGATTTAATGAGAAAGGAAAGATGACATTGCATTTAGAAAGAAAACTGAGTGACTCCTGTGCCTTTTTTCATGCAATGAAAATCTCTGAGAGCTCGAGGCTGTAGTCAGTGTCCTGACAAATCATCCTCAGAGGGGCCTGCTGGCTGAGCCCAAAGCTTGACGTGATCAGCACGGGTCAGCCCTGATCTCTCACTTACAGCACTGCCGGGTGGAGAAGCTGGGATTCACAGCACTGCAAAACCAGATGGCACCATCTAATCTGGCCTTCTGTATAAGAGAAGCAAGAGGTGCTTATCCAGCCATCCTTGCACTGAACTTACAACCCGAAGCAGCCACGTACTTGTTTGAGGCAGCACACCTCTGTGGTCAGACTCCGGCAGGACTGCGATTGCTCTTGTAGGGCCTTAGAGCGACCACAGCGTTCACCTGCCTGGGTCCATCTGCCTCGTGGTCTTCCAGGGGGACGGGAGCATGCGAGAGATTTTTCATTTTTAAACCTCGCAGGAAGCAGTGAGCGGATATCGGCTATTTATACCAGTACTGACACGCATTCAGTTTTCTTTGTGTTCCTGTGTGTAAATACAGGTGTTTAATAATACACAGATATACATAAAATATGTGTGTACGCACTCATATGCACACACAGAGAGTATTATTTTAATGGGTTTACGTCTGCCTACGCACTGAAAGGTCACTCAGTGATACCTATTATGCTAATATTTTCCAGAAGGAGTTCTAAAATCATTGTAGAGGAAAGGGCCCACAGAATATTTTTATTTAAATATATTCAGCATATACTACAAAAACTGTTGAATTGGGAGCTTGAGACCTACAAAGTGTTTTGAGTATTCTAGCTGCAGCTTTAAAAAAGGAATTTGGATTGTATTTTGGGAAGTTTTCTGTTTCTTTTTCTTGCATTCATATGAAAACTGCCTCTGCCTAATGGTAGTAAAGTCATTACTGATTTATTTTGCTTTTTTAACATATTTTTATATACATATATATATAATGATGAGAGAGAAATCCCAAATCTTTGTGCCTAGTATTAATGCATACAGTGAGGCTTCTGGAAGCATCTGCCTGCTGTAGGACCCACATCTCTTTTCAAACAGAACCTGGAAATCTTAGATTCACTGTGATAAATAGGTAGATCCTTAAATAAACTAACCATTCTTCAAAACTGTGCTGGAGTCTTACAGATACGTTTCGCTTCTGGCTGAATTTGCCCCTGTAATCTAGGTCCTCATATTAACAAAGCAGAGGGAGAATTGTACGGAGACCATTTTCATTTTAGTATTTCCCCAGTGGGATCTGTTGCATCAGAGGCTACAAAGGAAATGATGCCCTGCTCCTAACTCCCCACTGGTGGCCAGAGAATACAGGCAGCTCGTCGGTTCTCGGGGCTGTTACGCTGGCATGTGAGGTGTGTCTAACCTCTTTCTTTTACTGTCCTTCCTCCCCTCAACTCTTGGTCTGCAGGAGCTCTCCTTAGCTCTGAGATGTTTGTCATCCTCATGCTCTACCTCTGGCTTGGGATCGGACTGGCCTGCGCTGGCTTCTGCTGCCACCAGATGCTGCTGATCCTGCGTGGGCAGACGCGGTACCAGGTGCGGAAAGGGATGGTGGTAAGAGCCCGGCCCTGGAGGGAGAACCTGCGAGAGGTCTTTGGCAAGAGGTGGCTGCTAGGACTTCTCATCCCCGTGCTGAACGTGGGAAGTGACTACCGTAGGCAGAAAGAGAAATAAAATCCCCAGGCGTGTGCGTGCATCCCTTGCACACAACACCTCCCTTGTTCTCTCCTTCTGTCTCCTGGATCACTAAAGAGCTGGGCTACTCCATCGCTCGGGATTGCAGCCTCTGTGGGAGGAAAGGACTGGCTATCAAACGGAATAAATTTAGCATATTAACAAGGAGATCACAAACCATGTAGATGAAGAGATACTGCTGCTTAGGAGTCACATCACTGCACCTGCATACGTGGCAACCATCTTTGAACTAGCAGAAAAATTAGTCAGACCCTCCTGTGGCTTTCTGCCTGACTCCCCCAGCCCCATTAGCTGCCCTACATCGTCCCTAACGAACCGCAGCAGGAGCTTTCAGAGAGCCTGGGCTGTTGTGCTAGACTGCAAAAATGGTGTCTGTTCCTTGGGAGGGTTTTGCAGGGTGCCTTTTTGGCTCTTGTGTACTTGAGGTAACTTCACACTACTGAGAAGCCTTTAACAACAGAACTGCAATGCAATCAGGCCACCCTAGGAGCAGGCTATGCACGTAGCTAATGCAGCAGGTAAACCTTCTCTCCACAGGCTAGAAAATCAGGAAGAAAACAAAGAGAAATCCAGAATTTCTCATTTCTGTTCTTGATCTGCTCCCTGTGGAAGGATATGTCAGGGCTGTAGCTCTGCTACTTATTTTTAGAAGTCCTTTGCCCAATGACACCATCGGGGCAAAGCTGCCTTTCTGACAGGAAGCAGCAAGCAGATAAATCATGATCAGACGGAGGTGTAAGGAGAGGAAACCGCAGAGGTGAATGAAAAGGCTGCCTTTGAGAAACTGTGTGATGAGGCAGGCTACACGTGCCAGAGAGAGAGAGAGAGGGAAGTGTGGACACACAGCGAGCTGTCAGGAGGGTGCCAAGAGCCCTGCTGATGTGTCTGAGCCCTGATGCATCACCCTCTCGCAGAGGGCACCTGCACCATTAGTGCTGTGAAGGGTTCAAAATCCCAGAAGGCAGGGAGGTTTTCCAGCTGGTCAGGATGCTTTGCTTTGCACTAAAGCAAACAAAAGTGTTTACCTCGGACGTCCCTGCCACACCGTATTTATAGGCTCTCCAGGGCAATTCCCTCTTGCATTGCTGCAGAGGGGTAAATTCATCCATGTTATAACTCCATTAAGGAGGTTAATGGAATTACTACAGGGATTAATCAGCCTAATGTGTCAGTTGTTTTCTAGCTGCAGCAACAGCCCATGAGATCAGTGCTGAGATCCTGTGCTAACAGGTGTCTTCAGAAAGGATACCATGACACCTCTACCAGGATCATAGTGCTGGATTCCCCAGCAACTGCAACAAGCTGCCTCCGTTTTAGCAAACTGCATCAGCTAATGCAGGCTGGTAGGAATCCATTTCTTCTCTTTAATAGGCTGGGGAGTATGCTGACAAGCTGTGAAAAATGTCATTTCTTCTTCAGAAATGCTCTCGGTGCATCCCAGGTAGGGGAATGCACCTGCTTTCATCCTTGCGTTTCATCCTTGAGCCAGAACAGAGGCACTCATTCCTCCAGGCTTTGTAACCGTCCTTCACTGCTTCACACTTGTATACACGTTTGGATCAATAACAAACAAGTCTATTGTGATGAGAAGAGTAACCATGAAAACATACTGAAAGCACCCTTAGCTGGATAATTAAAGCACGTAGGATATATCTCCTTTCAGACTGGGTGTGTTCACATGAACACACCGCTGTTTCCATGTGTCACACGCTGTATTTTCACTAACAGTGAACAATAAAAAGTGTTCTGATTTTTCACATGAGCTGTATTGTGCTTTTTGACAGTTCATTAGCTGAGTCTGTACATTGGTTACAGCATACGTATTGGACATGTTGAAGGAAAAAGTTAGGTTTTGTTTATTGGCTTTGCCAATAATTCATCATATTATTTTGGACAAGTCCTTTCACCCTTCCTACTTTAATGTAATGAGCAATCTAAAAATGCATCTAATAACCAACTTGTAGACCCATTCTAATTTCTATTTATAAAATACACTGTCAACCCGAACTGAAAGCTACAGGAAAATTAAGCTATCATCATCACCCACAAACAGCATCCTGACGTAAATTATTCCTTACTGGTACAATGGCACTGTGGTGAGCAGACAGTCACCTTGTCGCTGGACCCAGAGCCAGCACCTCGTGCCATACACCTCGCCTTGGAAGGATTCCCAGGATTATTCTTATTCCACAGACTGGCTGATCCAACTTCTTTTTCATACATTTCTGAAGGCAACAGGCTCCCAATGTTTCAGCCAGCAGCTTCCTCACATCAGCAGAAATTATGGTTTGACAGCCTCTCCCTCTGCTTTTGGCATTTGATTGACGCTGCGGTCTCAGGCAGCTCATGGCAGTCGGTGCCTGGTGCCACGCTGCCTCAGGCTGCAAGCTCTTTGGGGCTGCATGCTGAGAAGGGCACAACCAGCTCAGAGTTTTGGTGGGCCGCTCTGTGTGGACAGCCCCCACGCAGCACAACAGGGCTAGCTGTCCGTGAAGCCTGCTGCCTTTTCACACCAGGGCTGGATCGCGCCTGGCCTCTGTGCCAGGGTCACAGCTGTCTGCTCTCACCGTGAAGTCTCGGTCCTTGCTGAAGCACAGAGAGATCCCAGTTTGCATAACTGCAGCACAGCTCCCCACAATTCTTTCTGTCAGACACCTGTGTTCCTGGCTGTAAATTGCTGCAGCGCCATTTTATGCAGCTAAACAGTTCCTTTGCAGCAAACTGCCGGATTCCAGCAGTGGTGGGGGGACTTTGGGGTGGATACAGCCTTTACAGTTACGATCCTCTGGGAATGAAAAGAGCTATAAAAATGTAACATTAGACTGACCCTATATACTGGCTTATTTCTTTGCTCATTCCCAATGTGTGGACTTTTTGCTGAAGCGCAGAGATTTGGGTTGGAGTAGTGGGTCTGCAGGGACAGATGAGAGTAGCTCTTTAGTTATCCAGCTGCCCTGACACCCCTTCCTTGTCATACCTGTGCATTCACTTACAGAAATCCTTGGCAAGAAAATGTAACAGGGCTCAACAACTGTGAACAGAACCTTTGCTCTTAGCTATGATTTCGTAAATGAAGGCTGAGCTCAATGGTAGTGTCACAAATTCTAAACCTGTTTAGAATTTGTCTTTAAACCTGGCTCTAAAGTTTTATAAGGATATATAATAAAAGCTTCACATTTTCTGTGCTTAGAGAGCTATTACTTATTATTTGCACTTTATTAAATAGCAGCTGCAATAGCAAAGATATTTTGGAACATGATTTCTTGTGACAATGTCTAAATACAACAGTTTTAAAAATGAAACACTTTTGGCTTTTCTGGCTTTGGAAAATCAGAGGAGCAAAATTTCTTCTCTGATAATGCTAGTGGCTGAAGTAAAAGCTCCCTGTTGCAGAAGAACTTGCACAGAAACTATAGACTTTCGCTTAGTGGCTTGTCTATTTTAACTGTGGCTAACTGAAAAAAATGGTGCCACCGCTAAGGTCTCGGAGGCTTTGCAATGAGTGTATAGAGCAAATTAGAGAATGCAACTGTGAAGTAAATGGGAACCAGTCTGTTCTTATGTATAGTAAGAATCTCATACAAAATAAGAAGTAGGTGGTTTTCCCCTTCATGCTACGCTACTGGGCAGCCCTCAAGGCCTGCATGCAAAGGGTCTTTGTTGAATACCCTCAGAGGATACAGAGTTAAAATATGAAGAATCTCAAGCAATAGGGCACAGGGAATGTATGAGAAAAGATGATGTGAAATAGCATTTATCTTGTTTAAGAAATAGGCAACTCAAGGGAGATGATCACAGTCTAAAAATACTTGCAAAGAGACAGAATAAATGAATGAGGAGACTCATTAACTGTAAAGAGGCAGCTGGAGAAGGACGGGCAGTTCTGGACTGAAAGAAAGAAAAGCCGAGGTCAGAGCTCAGGGCATCTATCTTTAACACAGTCAGAAGAGAGTAATCAGAGAAAGTGGCCCCAGCGTGAGCAGAAATTATTTGATATTTGTTGGGATCATGCACTGAGAGCCATCAGGCGGTAGGAGGTATGACAACAGAATTCAAGTTATCTTCATTGATTGTTGACTGAATGGACATAAAGGAAGCCCAGAGTGAGGAAACTCATTGCTAATCGCTTTCTGCACAAAAAAACCTCAAAGCCCCAGCAGAGCCAGAAGGGTTTTTATCTCTTGAACAGCAAATCATGTTACAAGCAGGAGGTGCATGGATAGACGTCATAAGTGGCAACGGCAGAGTCTATAAAGTTCTCCTCAAGTTATTTAAAGACAAGCCAGAACTATCATGCTTGGAGTAAAGAAATGACCTACTTGTTCAATATAAATAAATAAAGGAAAAAGAAATTGTAAAGCATATGTAGAATCTCTGTGCCCTGCTAGATATTTAAATCAATGGAAATACAATGTCAGACAACTTATATTAACAAACAGTAAGATGTTCTCTAATAACTACATGTCCACATGTGGGTTCTCTGCTTTTCCAGCTCATTTTCAGAAAGCCAGGGGAATAAAGAGACCTTGGAGATTACACAAAAAAGTCAGCAAATATAGACCAATTAGTGGTTCCGTCCTCTTATGGAGCCGTCCAGCCAGCAGCCTAGTCTTCATTACACCAAAGAGGTTTTAGCATTGGTTATCCTACTCAATCTAGCTGGCAAGTGATGTCAGAGCTCAGGCAGGCCTGTCCCATGTCCCTTAAGACTTCTGGAGCCAGCATCTTCTAGTCTCCCCTGAAGTTTACAAATAAAAAATGCAAGTTCTCAAGTACCAGTGTCATACACTGTTTGCACAGTGCCTCATTTAACATGTTGGCAGACACCTTAATAGTAGTTCCAGAACTGCTATCGATTAAAAATAAATGGAGCATGTTGATCAGTTTACTCAGAAGAGGCAAAGTGGTGGATGGCAATAGCAAGTTCCGCATGTGAAAGAGAAGGCTCACCTTGTGATCAACAGGGATGGGAAAGTTTCATATGTCTGCTACCAATTTTCTAAACGCTGCTGTTAATCTAGCTTGATCTTGAACAGTTATCAACTTGGGCTTCCTGTGATTACAGTATATCCACCAGCTTAGCAGAATGCACAGCTTATGGCATGTATTTCAGTTGTTTTTCTCAGTCTGTCTTTACCACCAGTCATTCCCAGGTTCATGTTCTTATCATGCCTGACTGGAAAATTTCCATTAGATGTCAGGTCAGTATTTAGCTGCTTATGTTGGATAAGAAGAGATGAAGAGATGAACCTGTGTATCATCAGACTGCTGAAAATACCATAGATTGGTTTGTCATCATTATACCCTTAAGAATCCTATATATTCACTGGGCAATGGGGTTAACATGGTGGACCCACATGAGAGTGCCCTAGGAGCTAACAAGCAACTGCTGAATTCAGCCTTGTCAGAGAGGCTGTTATCAAGGAATGTTGTTGTCATGCAGAACTGCTTAAGACCACAGATCACCTTTATGGTCAGTGACAGAAAAACAAGAAATAGATCCAGCATCATCAGCCGGGACTCCTAACAGTTTATGATTGCTGGGAGGAAATTGTTGACCAGTACAACATAAGCAACCTTTGTAGGTCTAAACATGAACTGTCCAAGCCAAACAGGTCCACAAAGTCCAGATGCTATGAAAGCTGCTTTCAGAAAAACTTCAAAACAGCATTACCTAAAGGATAAAGTGTTTCACTAGATGAGAACTTCCAAGCACCCAATGCTAAGATCAGTGTTTTGAGCAATGGAAGTTCCTTCAAGACTTGGAGAACCTGTCCCCTGACTGACAACTTTTAAATATCAGTTCTTTATTAATCTCCACCGAGTTTGATATCTGTCACTAGATGTTCTCCCAAAACATCCAGTGCTAAATTAGAGTGGTTTATACAGTACTGAAGACCACCACAGGTCCTCCAAGTAGCATGTATTGGTAATATGATTTACTTCTTCCGGGAACACCTGTAACACTCTGTGAAATGGATTTGTCTGAGAAAACGTTGATTAATCAAACAGTTTATTACACTAAACAAAACTTGACTGAGATTTTGGAAGTGCTATTGTCAAGGCAAAGACTTTTTCCTTTTCAGGTCAGAGTATAGGGTATAAAAAAATCTTTTGGACTCATCTAGCCACGCCTCTAAACAAGTATGCACTAGACTGTAATTTTATGAGTGCTCTGGCTGTGTTCCCTTATACTTCCATCGTCACTAACCATCCAAGAAAATAAGCCAGTCTGTGAATATGAAGCCATGAGAGAAGCCACAAGGAAATAAAAGGACTGGCTGCAGAAAGCAAAAGGTGGCAACAAAGTTCTACTAAGCTATCAGCAATATAGTTCACGGAGATCTAAAATCTCTTTTAAAGGCTCTGGAAACAAAGCTCAAAAAAACTCATAATATTTTTCATGCCAGAAGGAAAGATGACATTTCAAATCAAACTGTAAGACTCAGTTCCTGGCTCCCAGAACTGGAGTGTTTTCCAGGTGTATGAATTACACTCACCGCCACCTCAGATCACTCCATTGCCTCATGGCAGTCAGGTGTTTCAGAAATGTGTCTATAGAATCAATGTGGCTGGCAGGAACAGTCAGCCTGGGCAGAGCCAATGTCCTGCAGCAAGAGATGCCATCAGCTCAGAAGGAATTGTTACCATCCAGGCTGTTAACAGCACAGTAAAAGCCCTTAGCTCTGGCAAGGTTCTTTCATGTATTACAGAAACTTTCTGTGAGGTCCAGGTTTGGGGTAGAAGAAATTCTGTAGTCAGGCTGGAGGCAGACACCACATCTCTCCCCTCCCCTTGACAATCTCTTTTTGGCTTTGTGTACTGACTACTCCTTATGAACTAATTTGGCCAAAACTTGTCCAGCTTCATCCAACCAGCTATTAGCATCTTCTGGGAAAGGATGAATTTCAGGGGGGACTCATTAAGATATTTGTTATGTTGATAGGAAAAGAGTAGGAAAGTGTGAAATATGTGAAGGAGTGTGCCAACCTAGCCTACAAATTATAGCATGATGGACAAAGTCGATGTGAGCCTGCAGAATAAGATGGCAGCATTTCAGACTGCATATGAAGATGAACTTGAAGCAAAAAAAATACAGCAAACCTTTCCCATGGTGGTCTGATGCAATAAAGACATGGAATATTATATTCAGCTTTGCCTTCATTAGTCAAACCAGATGGAGTTCACAGAAAAGCCGTAAATTATTAAGAAGCTGAGAAATGGATTTGTAAGAGTGAAAAATGGTTATATTTGCCTAGCTTGGGTAACTACAGCCAAAGTGGGTGTGAGGAAAATGTGGCAACCATCCGTGTATTTTGGAGGGTGGGAGAAATAATTCTCATCATTGGATAAACAAGCATCAACTAGAAACAGAGTTCAATTTAAGCAAAGGAAATGACATGTTAACATTTCAGGAAATACTTCCAAATAGCAGTTCTTCCACTGCCAGCCTTAGGATAAGCTTAGGTTGGAGAAGCTGAAATCTTCACATCTATGAAGAACTGAACAGGGTAAAGCACACTGAATAGGGAACTGCCTGCTGTTGCTGGAAAACACTGGGGGAAAATAAACCAGAGCAGCTTCCACTTTTTACCTAGAGAGTTACTCAGTCTCCAGCCAAGAGGAGACAGATACTGATCACACTCAACTGGGATTTGTTTATATTATGATGAACCTTTTCACGTACTGCATAGCACTTCTTGCCATCTCAGATGGGTTCGAAATATTTATCAGTACCAGTGCTTTATTCAATAGAATTAATATGAAATACATGTAGTTATGCAAATAAAGTAATTATATACAGGTGATACATGTTGAAAGAAGCAAAAAACAGTGTTTTGGTCTTCTCTTTATAAGCATGGGATTAAAACATGTGATTTCCCATGGCTTCTGTTTGTAAATGCTACAGCAATGATTGACAGATGGCAGAGAACGTTACAATTTTATATCCTTAAAGTAATTTTCTGTTCAGTGATGAGTTATGATTATATTTCTCAGCATTTTAATAGGACTAAGAGATACTCAGACCCCTTATGTTTTTACCCTCTTTTATACTTTCAAGTACACACTCTGTGTGTATACAAGCTGAAGAACATGTATCTATATTTCTATTTGACTTTTCTTTTTAACCTTGAAATGAGCAGTTAGGTACGTTAACGTCCTGTAACACAACTTTCAGATGGTGAGAAACATTGCCAGTTATGAACTTCTGGAAATGTCAGGACCCTTAAACAGAGCAGATACATAATTACATGCAAACTAAGATGTCGTAATAGATCTAAGATCAATTTTGAATTCTGACGTCATTTTAAGATGTTCTTTCTTTTTCTTCTTTACTCTTGCTTCATCTCCCTCTCCTTCCAAATCTAATACAGGGAAACATTTTTGATAAAATATAGCAAATCACATAGAAAAGATTTACGTGGAAGAATTGGGAGACCTTCAAAATACCTGAGAAATACCACAGAGGAGAAAGTAGACATTTCATTAGCTCTGCTATTACTATTTATGAATCAGCTAGAATGACCTTTCATACTTGTTCGATAAAATTTACTTACTGAAAGCCCAGTGGAAATGTAACCAATACGCAATTTAAATTTCCAGCAAAAGCCTAAAATTAAGGTTTACGCTTCAGTCAAAGTGTTAAGAGGCTGTATGGATTTTCACTCCCATAGGAAGTCCCTGAGGCATTAGAAGCAATACTTTGGTGGTCAGAAGTCTCCAGCACTACATCACAGAAAGTAATCCTTTTCCAGTTAACTAGCCAAATGTCAGGGCTTTTAACAAATGTGAATTTTGAGAGGAACGCTCAATCACTTGGGTTATATAGGTGCACAAATAGCAAGACCATGCCCCTAAAGTTTCTTCACGGCATACAAAAATTCCGCTCATTAATGCACTACAACAGATTCCAAGCCATCTAAGGGAATTATAAACCTTTATGCTGTCTTGAAAGTCAGTCCTTATAAATCCTATGTCCTGATGTTTTTCACCTTGGGCTTTGACAAATCCCAGTGTCTCTCCAACAAAAGTGTGCAAACTATCCAAACACATGTAAGCAAGCAGCACAGGAGCTCCATGGATGAAAAGAAAATAGTAAAAATACTCAGTCCTACTCATTGCAGAGCACTGTAGCTCAGTCCATGAAAAAAGATTGGAGCACCTTCTTAGCTTCAGGCATATTCTTAGCTTCAAGCATAGACATAGTCCCATAACTACAGCTGCACCGCTCACACCCTTCATTTTATTTCTGCGTTTCTCAGTGCTGTCGGTTAGGCTGCAGTACTCAGTGTCTTCCAGGACCGCATTGAGAGTATTTTTCTGATTTCAAGTATTCTAACTTTTTAGATATGAAAATGTAACATCTGATAAGCCTTCAGGCTTTTGACCCCAGTTTCACATGTTGCGTTACTACAGTTACATGAATAGGTTTGCATGCTGGGGAGGAAAATGACATGCATGGGCATAAATTAATACATGAGTTGGGCAAGATAGATTACACCACGAAAGGTTTTTCTTGTGCCTGCCACACAGCCAGCTAACACTCTGTCCATTCCCCTAGCCTTATCAACCTTTGGATATTTATAAAAATTTCCCTGGACAGAGATGGAAATAGAGATTTTAGTCCCCTATGTTCCTTCCTTTCAGTTTTCCAAACCATAAAGAACCAGTCTCTATATTCACTTGTGGAATTACATTAGGGGAAATTAACCCAGTGAGTATATAGTTTAATTTATTAACATGAAATGAAATGTAGGTTAGTATAACCACATAGACGCTCAGCCTTTAGAAAATCCAGCACCAGATCCATGACAGCCCACAGCCATGACGTGTAATAAATACCAATACTGCAATTCTTACACAAGCAGCTTAAAGCACTTTACATTAGGGAACAAGTATTGCTTTTCTCATTTTACAGCTGAGAAGATCAAAGTGCCTTCTCCAAGGTGAGACAAGGAACAGAGCCTGGGGCCATCTCAGTTCCAACCATATGTTATTGTTTGAATTATTTCATGCAGCAGTAGCAATGTTGGTGTCAAGTGCTTTTGAGCTGGGTGCAATTTGCAGGATTAAAGCCATGAACTTCAGGATACAGCATACTCTGTGGCCTGAGGAAAGAGGAGGAGAGAGGAGCAAACACTCAATGAAAGCAGCGAGTTCATCTCCACCATCAAGATACGTTTTAGCTTATACATCTAGATCAAATGGGAAAAAACGATCTTTGTGGTTAAAAACACAGTCTTCAGGTTTTTAATAAGAAATCTGGAAAACAGGTTTAGGACATTATGTGTGGATGATTACCTTAAAATCTATTTTCATGCATCTGTGAGAAAAATCCTTCATAACATTGCTGTTCAGTAAGTATTCTTTTCCTTTCTACCTTTGTTTTCCTTCTTCTCTACTAACAGCTGCCACCTACTTATGGCATTAATTTTGTGGAATTGACTTCATCTTTTTCCACTTTCTTCCCCTCAAATTGCTGAGATTTTAGGCGTCAGCCATATGGCGACCAGTTCCTCACTCAAAGTTCTCTTATTTTATCTTCTACCTGATGTGACTGTTTAGACTGTGGAAAAGGAATGGAAAATTACAGTGCTGTGAGAACAGTGTATGATTTAAAGCAAACATTTTGTCATGCAAAGGAAATAATGAACATCAACAGTAATCACTAAAATGAGATTGAGAGCTGGTATCACGCATCATAAATATCACATCTACATCCAGATCTTTCTGGAGTTAATGAGAGAGACCCGGGCAAATCTCAAAAAAAGGAGAAAGTCCAAAAACATACGTTAGACGTGTCAGTGCTAATGGTACTTGTTGGAGATTAAGTATGAGCCTAATTGCCAATATCAGTTTCATTCTGTTGTGTGTGCTCAGCTTCGGACCCGAAGTTTGGGGGCCATGGAAATGTGTAAGAAGAATTGAGTGCTGCTATATATTCCCAAACAGAAACAATTTCAGACAAAGAGAGACTTCTTTTTAGTCACACTTATATCTTAAATGGACCTAAAATGGATGCTGTAGCCCATTTACTGAAAAATGATGTGCTAAGAACTGATCTTGCATCAGAACAGAGTGTGATAAAGAAATTACGAAAGCATGCCCAAAGTCAAGCTAAGCTGTGGAGAACAGCGGGGTGTTTCCCTCCCTTTCCCGTACTAATGTGAGATGCAGGCAGTAGCCTGTTACTGTTATTGTCATTATTTTTTAAGAAGTAATAGTGAATCTTTGCAGGGCTACGAAGCGCTTGATTGTTACTGCACCAGCTGCCAGAACAGCAAGATGAAGCAAGCATGCAGGTACTCCTCCAAGGTGTCCACCCGTGGATAAACAGACATTATAATGACATGGAACACGAAAAGTGATATCAGGGAGTAATCTTGCCCCCAGGAATTCAGGATATTTATTTTATTGGCACTCATCTGCTTCCACTCACCCAACTAAGCTCACTGATATACTAATCCCTTTTACATCGGATGGCTGCACTGTCTCAGACTTGTAGGCGTTCAGGTGCTGGAGAAGCAGTGGAATTTTTAAAAAAAGCAAGCCTTAGAAACTACAATAATGCTTCCTGTAACTTTGTTGGCTCCAGCACGAGGCAGAGACAGTCATCATTCTGCTTCACCTAACATCACTGTTTTAAGTTTGGCTGCAGAAAAACAAACAGGGTAACAATTTTAACATGCAGGCAAGATTTATCTTTGCATCCTAGCCTTTGAAAGAAATAGACCCTTTGGCTTTGGCCATGAAGAGCATGTCCAGACTGTCCAGCTTGATTTTGAACTGCTAGCAGCTAGTCAGGGCCATTGGTGTATCTGTGCACCAACACCTCAGGCTGAACGGCATCGGCTCTCTAACTACAACAGTCTCTGCCAAACGCTGCCACCTCAAGCCACAATGACTACAGCAATAGATCCTCAGTGCAGTTCACCCCTCTGCTCCATTCCAGTTTGGGCTGGCTGCAGCTCCCATTATACATATGGAGGCGTTTCAGTATTCAAACGATAATCTTCAAGCTCAAACTTGCCTTCCTTGCACAATTAGTGTGGAAACAAATGTTTCGGCATTCTTTCTGGCCATTTCTCACACAATTGATGCCAGCAAGCCACTATCAGAATGTTCTCGGAAAGCGTTCTCATGCAAGCACGCTCCAAGCATGGTCAGTGGTAGGATGTGGAACAGTGAGAGCCAATTACACTCTGATGAAGACTACCCTATTCTGACTTCCGACCACGCCTGGACATGTTGTATAGCATTATTGTTTGCATGGGGGATAATACTTAGCAAGAATACAAAACAATAGGCATTGTCAACATTGACTCTGGGTAAAACAGCTTTCCTACTGTCCACTTGTATTTCACACTTTCCACACTAAACATGCTTGGCTCACAGTCCTTGCTCTGAACTCTGCCTCTGGCAAATGCAGAACAGGGCCTATCTGGGACAGCAATGTTTTGTACCAAACAAAACCCTTAATTTTCTTTTTTAATTAGCATTTTTAGGGGTATGGTGAAAAAATGGTATTTGTACTCATTGAGCTAACAGTTTTCTCAGGAGACGCTGCTTTGTCCTCACTTACCCAGGAGCTCTCTATGAGTTTCTGCCTCCGTCACAGATGATTGTACAGTTTTGGCTGTCCATGCGGACTTCTGCTTCTTCAGCATGAGGTGATGGAACCACTGATCAAAGATGAGGTCCTGTTATCCTGTACAGGCAACCCAAAATAATCCAGGGGAAGGGCTGAGGGTAAAGGGAAATAACATGTTCCGCCACCCCCACAGTCCAGACTATTTCCATAGTGCTTGAGATCCAGTGAAAAATGGATGCTATGACTAACACCACAAAAGGCTGAGCTTCCATCCAAAATACATTTTCATTTCCATTAAAAACATGGGAGTTTTCCATTGAAAACACATACATTTTTCAAGCAGTCCTATCTATTATAAAACAGTAAGGACTGGTTTTCTGTCTGTTATTGGATTTCTTTGTCCTGGCAAATATAAGTGGCCTAAAAAAAACTCTTACTACTGCTACGGAAGAAAGGTAAGATTGCCTAAGTGGGCATGCTAAGAGGCATTCCAGTTCCATTAAACTAACTCAGTTAATTTAATCACAATGAGATCGAGAAGAAAACAATGAAGAGGTTGATGAAACTCCCCTTTTGGCCCTGGAAAGCCCACTTCCTCCACCACTTAAAATGCATGAGATGCAGAAGAAGTCTTTATGCTGGCAGTGCTCCATTTCAAGACGGAAATTATAGTGCTGCAGTGCAGAACAGCAAAACATTTCACAAAAATTTCTGTTGAGTAACTAGAAAAAAGCTAGATGTATTCCTCTCGTATCATGACAGCAGCTTGATTTCCACTTCAGAAAGTAATTCAGGACATTTTAAACAAGTTATTAAACATTTGAAAGTCAGCAAGTCTGAATAAATTGTGACTGAAATTTAACAGGAGCTAACAAAGAAGTTCTCTGGACCATCAACAGTATTCCCATGAATTTCAGACCACTAGGAAAGATTTCAGCAGACTGAGGGGATGGAAGAACTAATACAGCATCAGCTTTTCAGTGGGTAGGTAGACTGATCTGAACGAACATAGGCTGGACAACTGAGAGAAAATAATGGAATAACCCCTAATTTTTGATTAATCAAGGACATAGAAAGCAAAAATAATTGAAATTAATGAAGCTTATAAGAAATAGAGCTGGTCAAATAAAACTGAGTCCTTATATCGATGAACTAGAATGAAAAATTGGTTGAGGACAAAGCCAACGTGGAGACAATATTTATACTTCTGATGGACATTTAACTGTGTGCCACATGACACAGACTGAAGCCGGAATTATACAAAATTAACCGGATAGTGTGAAATGCATTACAACTATGGTTTCTGAATTGTATACAGAGATCTATTAAACACTTTTGAAAATGGTATAAAATTGGTTCGTGACTGTAACATTATTTAATATTAGTTGTAATAATTGGAATACAACATAAAATTACCTTTAAAATCTAAAGGTGAAAAAGTTTTGAGGGAGAGAAGATAGCTAATGAATGCAACCGGTCACTCATTAAAAACAGTTTGTTTCGCTTTCTGGCTGCAAACTGCACCGAAAGGAGCATGGAAACCTGCCCCGTATAAAGGACAGGTGTTCACCAACTGCAGAAGCAACAGGTCCAAGGATGATTTAGACTTGCAATCTGATGCCATGGCCAAGTCTGCTATAAAAATGAGGCAGAGTAGCAGTAGGGAGGGTCGATATTGTACAAATCTTTTAGCAAACCTGTTTTGCTGTTAATGTTAGTGTTCCAATTAAAAATGCATTTAAATAATTTTAAAGGATCCAAAGATGAGTGCCACAGATGAATCAATGATTCAAAAGATTTGAGAGTTCAATCAGTTACTTTAAAAAAGAAAGCCGAATGACTTGTTCTGTTTGCAAATGCCTACAGTGAAAACAGCAATGTCACAGCACGCACTTCAGTTTAGCAGACAAAAGGCAAAAGATCTGACAGCTGGATACTGAAAGACGACAAATTCAGGCTCAACATATGAGGCACATTTTTAACAGTAAGTAATTACGCTTTGAACAATTTGGGTGGATTCTTCCTTGCTAGGAGCTTTCAAATCAAAGCAGGATGCTTCCTCTAAAACCACACTTTAGTTCAAACAAGAACTCGAACGAGGCTTGGAAACTGTGCTCTACAAGAGAGTAGACTGAACACATGGTCTTCCCTTCTGAATCAGATTACACTGGAATAGTTAAGTGTGTCTCATGGACATACCTCAAAGGAGGTACAGATTTAAAAAGGGAAGAGAAGTCTCATGCATTTTGGACACTCTGGACCATGTAATAGAGTTGGGGGCTATGTGGCTGCATTACACAGCAGCCTGAAAGGAAGCATCACCCTAGATCCAGCAAGAGTTTAAAATTGTGTAGGTAGGGACCCCACATTTATATCCCAGAAATTATGAGAACAAAAGCAGTAACAGCAAGGTCTATTTAACCTAGTGGATGCCAGAAACTCTGCATGCCAGGACATTTCTCGGCCCAAGCCTGTGGGGAGGTACTGCTCCTTTCAGACTGTCTGTGTGTCATGAGAAAGAAAAACAATACAGATGTAGTGCACCTGAAAGAAGCAATTCACCTTTTTGGCCTCTGAAATAAAGGTGAACAGGCCTGACACCCGGCAGGTAGTCTTCACTATGTAAAGAAAAAGCTAGTCAGAAGAGAGACCTGAAAATTTCCTGCTTGAATTGTACCCATACCTCTTACGAATGCAAAATCTGCAAATGCTGAGTTTCCAGTCTCAGGGAGTAAAATTACTTCGGTTGATGACACTCCTTTTTGGATGCACAGTAATGAGATTCAAGCTATTGCCTTGTCTGATGCCAAGTAAGAAGTTTAACCAGAATCTCTTGCACCTTAGGACAGGATCTCATGCCACAAGGCTGCTGGATGTTCTGGGAATGCCTGCCTAGTTCTCACTTCTCATCTTTGAATAAAGAAAATACCATGTAAAGATGGCCACATTTTGAAAAATGCCTTTTGCTGAAAAGCTGGTATGCAGATTTAGTTGAAGAATGCTCTTCAAGAGAGGGTGAAATTTTTCACTCAAGTAATCCTTTCAGTAGCCAAGATCTTCATTTCACAATTGAGAACTCCTGCATACCCGGCTGACAGCAATAAGATATCGTGTAGGAGTTCACCCTGCACAGACGGTGAGCATAATGTACAGTCATCACATGGAGATAACAGCTTAGAGATGGAAAAATCCTTCCAGGTTGTTCATGACAGATCTATGGCAGTGGTCACCCACGACAATGTATTTTTAGTGTTCTGTACAGCTGACTTCTACTCATGCTCCGCCCAGAGACCCTTTAATTCATACATACTGTTAAAGCTCACATGACTCTCTTCAGAGACACACCATAGTATCACTTTTGGATCTGCACTTTCCCACAGGGGCAACATGCTGTTGTGGAGCTGCATGTAAAGCATGCTTTGCAACCAAGGACTCTGCAGTTTAACAGCATTAAAATAACCCACAAACTTTTCAAGTATATACTTTATTTCATTCATATTTCACAGTCTGTTTCTGTAAAGTTTTAGCAAAAAGGTCATGTTCTATAACAGACTTCTTAGGCTACTGTATTCAGAGCTGGCAATGGACTTCAAAAGTACAGAAAATGTTTACATTCCAACTAAAGCAGTAGAATTTCAAAAACACATACTAATCAAAAATACAACCATTTATTAAAACTTAATAGAAAAACAGCAGTCCACCTACCCCATCAAGCTACCCCACCTGCCAGCTGTCAGCAACAAGTGAAGGCCCAGCAGGCCATGTAGCTGACTTTTTAGACTGGGACAGCTGTCTTCAGCTAACTTGTTAATGCAAAGCCTTGCTGCTTCAAAGGTCAAAAAAAAATCTGTGAGTTCATTGCTTACAGGGTTCCAATCAGAGTTTCTGCTCAAATCTACTGGACCTCTTCTAGATCCTGCCCAGAATAAGAATCTATTCTGATCCTGATGTAGTCAACTAATTTTCTCAACATTATTAAATTCCAGCCAAGAAAGGAAAACCCTAGTTGTTTAAAGGTTTATCAGGGCTTCTAAGAAGGCAGCCAAGAGAAACTGAGCAGAATGGTACTTGATGACGTATCTATCACCACAGGCCTTCAACATTCTTTTTTTATAGATGTTGCATCAAGATTTGCAGTTATCTAAGGATATGGTTCCTAAGGGGCCCCAGATTTACACGTAATAGTTCCAGGCTGGATTTTTGTAGTTGAGCAAATACTATTTAAGTCCGGACTGATGCCCAGTAGGAGATTTCTAACCAGCTGTTGGACTTCATTCACAGATTTACTGAATATATATTTATACAAATTACATCAGCTGAAATGCCCATCAGCTATAAGGACACCCACTTCAGCCCACCCTCAGCACTGTCAGGGGAAAAAATACATGTGATGCTGTGTGGACTATGAGAGATTTCTATCAGCTAGCATCTCCTCAAGTCAGAGGCTATTACCCTGCAAGGCCAATTTTTCCTTCCTTTTACTCTGTCAAGGCAGTGGAAATAGGATGGAGAAGAGGTCACTGGTAGACTCACTTTTTCTTGTCTCAAACAGCTAGGATTGGACTTCTTTTTTTCTGACTTCCTTTCACCTCTAGGTAGCCGAAGTCCATCATCTTGTTTTCTGGGACAATCACATCCTAAAAATATATATATACTGAACTTCAAATTCTCCTCTCTATTTGATGGGTAGAACACGAATTTCAGGAAAAGTAAAGATAACGTATACATTTTCTCACACCTCATCTCTAGGCCTATTACAGGTAGGAATGTAATGGAACTGCCTCCTAATGCTTCCTCTCCTTCCTGTAGGAAGCTCAGAAGAAACAAGCTTATCTTCCAGGATTCTTTCACAAATGGTGTGAAGTACCATCACATCTATCCTGCCACATGTCATTCGGTGCAGATATCACAACTGATTCCAAAAGAGCTAGATCGGACATGTCCTACATTATTACACCGTACTATGTTGCCTTCCTGCCTTCTGGGTTTGCTGGCTGAGTTTCGATGTTGCTGTGCTGCAGGACACCCTAGTATGCACAATTAGACAAGGTATATTTAAAAAAAAAAAAATACATGACAGTACATAGCCTATGAACACTTTTCATCGATTCCCACGTACTGCACTAGTCTTCAGCAGGTGGGCAGGACACCACGCAAGGCATGGCTATTAGTCTGCTACAGCTCCACTAGGGCAAATCCTACCACGAAATTTCTCTCTAGACCTATGGCTAATACAAGTATGACTCACATTTCTACTCTTTGTGAGGCATGTACGGCATTTCTTTTCATCAGTCTAAAAAGGGGGAAAACCCCTTACAAGAGGGGAAACCCCTTACAGTTTCTCTAATGCACATATTTGAGGAAGACTACAAAAGCATGCTCCACAGTCTTCTGCAATATTGATTCCCAGAGGCATCAGAAAATGAAAAGGTCTAGTCACTAATTAGCAAGACATCCACTCTACTTTCAAGTTTCTTTTTTTCAGAATCTGAAACAGATGATAGAAGTGATCAAAGCATCAACATACTTAGTCACCCAGACTGCACAATTTTTTGAAAACAGTGTCATGCAGAAAGGAACGTACCATAAACAATCCAGGTTCCTTCACCTTCTTAGACAAAGCCATTCTTAGCTCTCCACACAGACTGCCTCTGAAAAAAACCCTTCAGACTGGAGTGACATAGCTTAGTGTCTAGATAAACTGAAATGGAATAAATGTCTGTAGAACAGCTTTTGCAACATGACTACGGTGGATCTCTACTAGTAAAGGCCTAATATCTAGTGCACACAGTAGTATTAGCTATATCTCAAGGCAAGCAGTCTAGGAATGACAAATTTATGTGTAGGAAAAGTGTTTTGGGTTTTTGTTTGGGTTTTTTTTTTTTTTAAGTTCACACTCAGGTAAATGCATTTTTTTTGGAGATTATCCAAGCTGCTATCTCTCTCCCTCTCTTGTTTTTATTTTTTTTTTCCTTTCACACCTCTTTTTTTTAAACTTAGCCATCTGATTTCACAGAAGAAAGAAGAGCTTAGGCTTGTAAACTAAAGATATACATATCAAATAATATGCAACTAGTCTTGCCAAATTAATCCTGATGAATATCTTCCTTGTCCTGTTTCAAAAAAAGTCACTGCAGTCTTTAATAACAATGTTTAATCTGTTAGCTACTGAGAAAATCCAAAGCCACTACTTGTCTTGTACACTTGTTAGCCTTTAATAAAAATGGCTTTGGAACAAACACTTCCAGTGCAAGCCCTGTGACTTTTACTCACTCAACTTTACAGACCAAAATCAAAAGTATACTCATCAAAACACCTCATTTCACTTGGGTCCCAAGACACTCATCACTTTGACCAAGACTGTAATGAATATAGAATGCTGCTTCACCAGAAGCAGATCTCCACTAATTCAAATGCATTAAAACCCCCAAAAAAGACTCTCTGCTACAACAAAGGACAGAGACAGCCTAAAGATACCACTCCACCAAATTAAGTTTCCTCTCCTCTCTACGTGCAACTGACAATGGCCCAATACTGGGGCCTGTTCTGCTGTTCCATTCTCAGAACTATCTGAAGATGGGAATAGGAAGATGCTTGCAATAGGAAGAATACTGCAAATGCCTGTCTTTTCACTGCAAGAATGGGAACATGCCAGCAGAGCACATCCAAGCTTCTTGAGTCCAAGCAAGTATACAGAGTTAGCACGGAGTTCAAGGTCAAACTGAAGTACTAAGTACCCATTCTGTCAAGACCTCACCATGCTATTCCAGTCCCACAACTCGCTCTGAAGACAAGTTGTTCATGGCATGGCACTTCACAAGTCTTGGGACTCAGAAAATGCTCAAGTAAAAGCTTGAGATAGGAAATAGGAGGCACAGAAATAACTCGACCAACAGCTGTGTACCTTTTTACTACATGTTGGGGTAAGTGGAGTCCTCAAGATTGGTATCAGCTTTATCAGATCCTGTTAGAGATGCTTCTAGCTCTGCCCATGACTGAGGAGCATTGTTCTTTATTGCCTCTATGAAAAGCTGTGTTTGGTGCTTCAGCCGGTCCAGCTCAGCCTGAGTCACCTGGTTCTGGTGAATGAGCTCCTTGGTTTTTAAAGTGATCTCCAGCAATCCTGACCTGCGCAGCACAACAAGTGTATTCTGAAAGCGCCTGCACTTGCTTTGTTGCTGCAAGAGCAGCTCAGGGGTAGTGCAAATCTCTTCTGGAATCAACGGGGGGCTCCACACTGCAGACTGCATCATAGTCTGTGCTGCACTCTCGCTTTCATGGGAGGTGCACTTTGCAGCCTGCAGAGTTCCAAAAGGCAAAAGAGGAGTCAAACCCGGCACCTTCCGAGCGTCGCTGGAAACACGATGAAAACCAGGAAGAGCTGACAGTTTTCCACTTGTTGCCAGAGCTGAAGAACTTTGCTGGTCAGAATCCTGAGGGGCCTTAAAGCTAACTGGTAAGGGAGCAAAAGGACTAGTAGACAGTCCTGTGCTCCTCAGTGCAGGAGAAGTCTCCATCTTGGGTGCTTCTGTGCAGAGTCGTTTATGGCAATTGGTTTCTTGATGTTCTTCTAGATCAAAGGAGTGATCTCTTTTGCAGGGCTGAGGTGCTATTTTGGGATAAGAATTCAGGATGGGCAGGTAGTTAGTGGAGTCATTTCTCTTCTTTCCAACAGGGTGAGGGTTAATGGGAGGTGGAATTGATGGACGAAGAAACACTAGCTGTGGCTGAGCTGGAATCACTTCAAAGGATGGCTGCACAGTCCAAGACTGGAGCTGTGATGAACTCCCCTGAGAAGCACAAAAGGGGAAAAAACATCACTCTTACAACTACATTGTAGAAGAGGATGAAAAAACTTTAAAAGAAACAGGTGGACTGTGCCATTTCTCCATAATATTTGATACACTGTCCAATTCACGCGTTCTGATGAGTTTTCCACCAAACTCATCCTTCTCTTTCTCTGACAACAGAGCACAGCACTAGAATCAAAGCTGTAATCCATAATCCATTTACTATGAAACAGCAGATACATTTAAAAACAATTAAATCTGAATTTATACTTGCCTTCCTAAATGAGAATCACAGTGCATGCTCATACTGTACAATGCTCATGTAAAAGTTCAACCTAGACTTGGGGTCGAACAACAAGTGTACATAGAGTTCAAAAAATAATTAAGCATTGTGGTTATGAAATAGTTTAAAAGAGTCAAAGAAAGGCTGCATTGACATTTTGGGAACAATTCAGTCTCGCTCTGTTGAAAGGCAGCAACTCTAATCTTGTCAATTCTATTCTTATAGCAAGCTTTTGAAATGGTTATTTAAAATAGACGACAGCTGTTCTGTAAGTCTGGCAATCTTAAGTACAGTAAGTTTAAAACCATGAAGTAGAAAAAAAATGCTGAATATCAACCAATGCAAGGAAAAAAGCCTGTTGTAAGCCCAGAGCAGTTGAACTCCACACCTCTGGTGAAATGGTCCGCACCAATAAACCTTAAAAGCCTTATATTTCAAGAAAAATGTCCAAGTTTTTACTCCCTCCCATAAGCCATATTCTGCAATACAGGGCAATACATCCAATTTTACAAGACATTACCTCTTTCTCTTCCAATACGTTATTACAGATCTTTACAAGATCTCCTGGCCAAAAAGCATGCCTGCTTTTCTCCGAACATATCAATAGTCTAGTAAGAGGTACTATTTCTTCCTTGTTGGGGTCGATGTAGCTTGAGAGTTAGCATGACTAGGCCGCTTAAGCAAAACAGTTCGCATAACTGAACAGGCCGCTGGAAAGGACAGCTAAGAATAACAATTGAGAAAGTTCTGATAGTGCACATGATGTGGGTTAGCAAAAACTAGATGTGTTCAAGGACGTGGAGGCGGCCTGTTGCTATTAGCGTTAGTGCATAGTTACCAATCGTAAGGGAATATGGGGTGCGTGAACAGCGTGTGATTTATTTCTGTAGCCTATCCGAATAAGTGTGATCGTGTGTACAGATATGGAAAAACGTATATAACCACGCAAGTGGAGCAATAAAGTGAATTGACTGTGCATTGCATCAATGTGTGAGAGTCATTCCTGTCGCTGCATGGATGCTGAAACTCGGCACAAGACATACATCTTATCTTTGATAATGTGATAATTGACTCAGGTGACTGAAGGAGATTTCCTTTCAGTCCCTCTGCAACTGGTACTGTGATCAGGAAGGTCTGGAAGTCTGACTTTCACTGTGGAATCTTCCCCTTGGAGATCACCCTTGAAGAATTAGCAACATTAAGTATTCCTTTTATTTTAAGTCTGAGTCATTTTGATCAGGATGGTTATGCCAGGTTACTGTTTACACACATTGCATTTTCACTCCCTGGATTCAGGGAGGAAAGAGGCACTAGTTGCAAACTAGCAATTTTTTAAATGAAGTCAGCAATCCCTAAAGCTGAGAACAGAACTTTTCTCTTTTAAGTTTAGTAATAAATTAATATAAATATATAGGAAGTAAGACTAACTTCCTTTTGATATTCTGCTTGAGTGGCCATCAGTAGAACAAGTTCACATTAAGAAGTTTGATCAAAAATTACATTAATGAGATAGACAGCTGAAGTTGAGCTGAGTGACTGACCTGAGCAGGAGTTACATAAACAAGGAAAAGTAATTCCATAACTATAAGGGAGTAAAGAGCCTCACTCTGAATTTAAAACTACTTAAGAGACAGGAAATGAAGTCTACTAATACAGTGATTATTGACAAAGATTCTGACAGATTGCTAAAGAAATCTGGTGACTCATTGCAGCTATTAATCCAGACCAGAGGTTAGTAATAAAACACCATATATTACCTTACGTCAGTTTGTCGAAATGGGGGGAAGATTACAGAATACTTCTGGAAGATCAAATGAAACAAGAGGAAATCATCTCAGCTGTTATAATTTAGTCATTATAATGCTTCTCATTATATAGGGTTTCAGAGTAATATATGTTTAGAATTCTGGCATATACATTAATCCGGATTTGTAGGGAAGAGAATATATTCTATATACAATAAGCCTTGGGACCTATAGTACTGAAAAACTGCAAGATTTGATTTCTGCTGCAATAATAGATAAGTTACTTAATACATTGGTATTTTATGGCCACAGCATATGTGATTAATTGGCAACTGCTATACATACTACATAATCTATTTAATATGAAGTGTATATTTTAGGGATATACAATACTGATGAAACGAAAACCCTGTACTACATTTGTTTTTCTAACTTTTCATTAAAAACTGTAATAACAATTGGCAAATTATGTCAACTTTATTGTCTTTCAAAAATCACAAGTGATAAGATAAAACATAATAGAAGTAATTCTCAAAAGTGAGTTGATAATCTCTCATATGTTCGCATGTTATTCATCACATACTTAAAAGATAATTTTAGACAATTGTTTTTGTTCTCATCATTTTTGTCATGTTTTAGTTTTTTCATGGCTCTTGCAAATTTGCAGTATGTTTCCTATCATCAGCTTGCACAATCTTTTATGGTAGTGCCTGCTTTTACTAAGAATATATTCAGAATTTTCAAGGTTTAATGCATAACAAAAACAAGTAAGAGTTCTAAAAAACCTCTCCATTTCTTTGTTGCGGTTATCTATCATCATCATCTTTATCATCACACATCGTCTGGCAATACTGTCACTTCAAGAGGAATTTTACATTTCTCTTCTTTAAAGTTCAGAATCCACCTATCTTATAATGCTCTCATGCTGATAATGCACTTCAGTAATTGTGCTGTATAGCAAATATTTCCGTGTGCACTTTTAAATAGTTATTCAGCTGAAAAATGTCACAAATCAGAGGCTCTATTTAGAATGCCAGCATGTTCTTTCCATTAATATCACAGGAATGAGATTGGTGTTTATTACCGATGCATAACAAATGGGACTTAATGAGTGACTGCAAGACACATTGCCCTGTGTACAGCTGTGCTATTGTAAGTATAAAATTTTATTCAATACTTCGTAAGACATACATTTTGTAAGGTAAGAAAATATAATCTTTTAAATATGATAAACAGGAGCTAAATGCAACATTATGTTAGCATATCTGTTGCATAATCAAAGCTCTTAGCAAAAATAAATAAGCAGGACATTGAAGTAATTTTTAAAGGCTTTAAAAACAGTCTGTTTTCTGATCAGTTGTGTCCAATATCCACAAGAATGCTCTGTCATATATGTGAGCTGCTTCCATGTCCCACTCGTTCTTACGTGTTTCCTTCTGCCAAGCTTTGTCAACTTATGACTGTAAGATGATCAAAACAGAATCACAGAGTCACAGAATGGTAGGGGTTAGAAGGGACCTCTGTGGATCATCTGGTCCAACCCCCCTGCCAAAGCAGGGTCACCTACAGCAGGCTGCACAGAACCTCGTCCAGGCAGGTTTTGAATATCTCCAGAGAAGAAGAATCCAAAACCTGTCTCGGCAACCTGTTCCAGGGCTCTGTCACCCTCAGAGTGAAGTTATTCCTCATGTTCAGCTGCAACTTCCTATGCTTCAATTTGTGCCCGTTACCCCTTTTCCTGTCGCTGGGCACCACTGAAAAGAGTCTGGTCCCCTCCTGTTGACACTGACCCTTTAGATATTTATAGGCATTTATGAGGTCTCCTCGCAGCCTTCTCTTCTTCAGGCTGAACAAGCCCAGCTTCCTCAGCCTTTCCTCGTAGGAGAGATGCTCCAGTCCCCTCATGATCTTTGTAGCCGTTTGCTGGACCCTCTCCAGTAGCTCCTCACCTTTCTGGAACTGGGGACCCCATATGTGGAAGAACCCAAATGTGGAAGAGTCTTCTAGCATGAATCATTGCAAAATCGATGTCTTTGTTACAACGGAATTACAGTCAGGTCTTGGCTCTGTGGAAATTTCACAGCACTTCTCTCTTACAACCTTAATTCTAAGAGATGCTAGAATATTTAATACTGGCATGAAAACAACCTAAACCACAGCTCTGTATGTAAAAGGCGGGAAAATATTAAGACTGAAGCTGTATTGGGTTATATTCTGTAATGAAAGTTATTAAAGTTTTGCTTAGGGTATATAAATCAAAAAATGTTTGTCAAAAAAAAGCTCTCCAGGTGGTCTCGGTAGGTCCTGCAGATTTTGTGCCCATACTGCCAGCTACTGGAGGCATGGGCTTGAGTGGATTTGCTGCTGACCCTAGAGTAGGGGCACAATGGACTTTGGACTGTGGTGCCAGCAACTGGAAAGAATGGATAGTCTCAGTGCTGTATACTGGACTGTGTGAAGGTCTATGCTGCCAGCTACTGGGGCTGGCATGGTGTGTGTCCTGAAAACCGGCTACTGGGGGGACTGGTGTGAGTGAGACGAGTGAGGGGCTCAGTGCTGGTGGCTGGAGCAGAACCACAAGTCACAGTCCCTGTGCCTAGTGCACTCTACTGGAGGGGGCCAAGTATCTGCATCTGCCCCAAATGATGTGTGATGGAGTTTGCATGCCTCATTCGTTAGCAAGCTTCCTGCTGCACCATCCAGTGGGTAGAAGACCCTTGGTCCAGCAGTGAGTACCAGGGAAGAGGGTCTGTGCTGGTGTTCAGGGTAACCCCTGAGCGTGGGGTGTCTGTGAGAGGAGTGTGAGTGTGTGTATATGTTGTCTGATAAGCATCAAGCTGGACTTGTGGAAGAGTAGAAGAGCCGAGATGCAGTTTATAGGGCCTGGGGTCCAGGCAGTGGCATTGGACTGACAGAGGGACAATGCTGTGCCAGTACTCAGGGTGCTCCACGAATATGCGTGTCCTTGTGAATCTTATGAATCTGGAGTATGGTGTGTGTGTGCTTTCATTCATGAAGTTCAGTCTCTACCAAAAAAAGAGGAGGAAGACAACTTGGCTGTCAGTACTTACGTTTTATATGAGTCATATACATGTTGAAGGCAGCACCTCGTCTGTGGTAGTTCATGCAGCTGGCCATGCACGTATGTGGACACATGCTGAGCTTAGCTACTGGTTGAATCCATGAAAAAGCAGCAGTTCTGTCCCTCAGTCTGGCACAGAGACCTACTGATCCCTAGATGTCCAAGGATGGGCTTCAGCAGCAGGTCATGAGGAATTCCTGGGTGTGGAGTTAGTAGAAGCAACCGCCACTCCTAACATCCCCTAAGAACTGAGATGCATTTTCAGAGAATCTGTGCAATAAATAATAACAGATGATGAGTACTTAAGAAGTAAGCCAGTTACAAGTTTTAACCATGCACAGGCTAAAACAGCTCGTGCTTCCCTTGTTCAACAGCAGCAAATCTCAGTGACAATAGCTATAGAAAAAAACAGAAAACATAGAAATGTTATTAATGTCACTTTTCAATAGCATCTTTAATTCCAAAATATTAGAAAGACTAGGATTTTTTTCTAAGGTATAATATCCATCACACTAATCTGAAGTACCTAGCCCATATATTTGTCCAGAATAAAGGTGGTCTTTATCTATATGGGACTTTATAGAATAGGATTTATTGTTTTAATTTTTCAGTGGGGGAAAATGATTTTAAAATTATAAAAATAAAAAGCTTATTTTTATTCCAAAGTGAATTTTTGGTCCAAGAAAGTGTAAGATGAAACCATATATACAGCAGTATAAACAGTTTCTAACACAGTGTCCTGATTTTGCCTTATTTTCAGTCTCCTGTGATGTCTGCCTGTGGGGAACTACTCAGTTTTGACTAAGAGAATGACTACTGTCAATGATGGCTGAGGCTTTTTATGGGAATTTGTTCTTTCGGTCTTACAAGATACTAACTCACTGAGTATGAACAACCACCTACAATTTTTCTCCAAAGTTTCAGCCTTAGGATAGCCACATGCACAAGGAAAGGCCAGAGTCAGGCCTTGGTAAACAGAAAAACCCACAGAATGGATGTGACTGCAGCTGGTAATTTATCTACTGGAAATCTCACATGGAAGAAAGGAGGAGTGAAGGAAAAGCATTTTAAAATTTCACAAAGTATATTGTATATTTCCTCTTTTGTCAGCTTGGAGTGCAAAAACCTGTTTCACAGTAGAACAGGACATAGAATATGAAAAATACAAAATTAGGGTTGTTTGCATTCTGTTATCACTGATAAGCATGTATAACCTGGCTTCAGCAAAGCAGTTAGCACTGGAGATTTCCTCTGACATTAGATTAGTAAGTGACTTTTATAAAGCTATCTCCCTAAATGCAAATGCCAAAAAATACAGTCAGGAAAAAGTATAATTTGCAGTTACACAGTTCTGTGCTATTATTCTCTTTAGTACTAACATTGTCCAGATTACTTATTAGCAAAGAAGTATTCTGCCTTCCAGATAATTCTGTATTTTTGTGCTAAAACCTCTGAACTCAGCAGCTACAAACAATAAGTAGACATCTGAAAACTACTTCACTCAGACATTAGGGTACTTGCCATTAGCCTGGTCTGGTCTGAGCTACACTAAAAACTAGTGATTCATTCACTTGCAAATATTTTTCTAAGAACTTCACTAATTGTTTGGTGAAATCGCTTGGACTCCTTTTTCATTGCATCATTATCTACCAGAAGAAGCACATTTTCTAAGCATATTGCATTTCAAGATACAGAATCATTCATATATGGATAATGATATGTTATTCCTCCCACCTCTGTTAAATTCAGCCAAACTTACTTTCATATAAGCATTTCAGAAGATCAGAAATATTTTCTCTGTTTTGTTCTTCAGCAAGTTTATTTTTTGTTCCAGTTCGCCATGGGGAACTCTTACAAAGCAATGACTATTTCAGAAAAAGAGAAACAGAAAAAAAGAAAAACAAAAAGAAAATGCAAAAATATTTTACCTTCATTCCAGTTTCACTGGCCACTTCATTCTGATCGTTGAATAGAATGTGGTTTTTTGCACTCATGCCTGTCTGCATGTGCACTTTGCTACAATAAAGGAAAAAATACATTTGTGCTTGGTTGAAGTTGCAGCTAACAGTGTATCAGCCAATGGTCTTTATGTGTCTCTGTTTCTTTCATATTCATATTTTATATATACTCTAAGTCAATAATTTGGGTATTCCACTTTGATAACTTGAATATGATATTCTGAAATTTTTCTTTTAAAATAACATTTCACTTACTCAGAGTTGTCCAGTTCAGTTGTCACAGTGAACTCACAACGTTTCTGCCCCTTTTCTCTCACTTCAAGTGTCTAAAGCAATGGGAGAAACAAAATTCTTAGCTGCAAGAACAAACTAGTGTTACTGCAGTGGTACACTCTGTGCGACTTAACTGCAAAAAATCAGTGATAACATAGCAAACGGAAATTTTAAACAAAACCTCTAAGCATACAGTTGGGACAGTTTTCAGAAGAACAGGAGAATTGTGTTGATATGAAGATAACATACCTGCTGAGAGTCTTTTGTCTTTTTTGAAGCATATGTATTTTTCAGCTTCTTGTGAAAAGGCTGCCAGAATTTTTAACATTGGCAAAGCAAATATTTCCTTCATTCTCAAAAGTGAAATGAGTATGTTCATGGAATATTAATTCTAAAAATATTTAAACAGTTGCATCCAGAGATGTTGGATAGTACTAGGCAGCATTGCAAATGGTTGACAAGCATTTAGCCTAAAGCTCCCAGTGTCTTATAATGGGAAGTTTGTCAGCTTTGGCTGACAATCGTGACCTTTGGGTATCCAAATTTTTTTATCAAGAAAACTCTGGGGTTTTTTTGGTACATTTCTTTAGTTTTGGTTGGTTTGGTTTGGGATTTTTTTTGGAGGGTGGAGGGGTCAGCTTCCTTTCGGTTAGCAAGATTGTATACCTCCCTGCTTGTTGTGCTTCTTCAAATTCAAGGTAAACTATTGGGATCTGAATAACACCTAGAAGACCAGCCATGTGTGTCATCATAACCCTCTGTAATAGTCTTTTTACACCCTTGCCATGCTTATTATTTCCTTGGAACTGTCTTTTCTCTTTTAAGTATTTCACATTTTTGCTCATATAATGATTGCATTCCACTTCCAGATGGAGAATGGGTTTTGCGGAGTTTAGAAATCTGTGGGTGCCACATACCACTACCAGTAATCAGTGTAAATGGGAACAAGACCACACCTTACCTACCAGTTCACATGAAGACGCATAAAAGAAGGAATAACTGGAACAGACCATTCCTGACATATGTTGCTTAAAGAAACAAATCAGCTTGCTTTGAATGACCTTAAATCATAACCGTTATTATCAATCAAACTATAAATTACTGCTGAAGCCATGATTAGGTATTGAGACAGTGGATTATATCTGCTCTATATGACGATATTCCATGTAATTTCTCATCATGCTCTAGAAATAATGAGCACAGCTCTTGACATCAAAAGAATGACCAGATATAAAAAATAAAAATCAGGCATTACAAAATGCTGTAATAAATGTTACCCAGGCATGGAAAATGTGATTCTTTTGGTACCATACTATATCTCCTTCTGTGAAGAAAATAGAAACCCTGAAGAATATAATCTGTTGTCCAAGGGAGCTCAGCACCATTAAAATCTATTTCCTTCTTCCTGGAGAATTAGAAGCGCATGAAAAACTCAAAATGAAGTAACAAAATCATTGTCAGGAAATTGCGGTTGGGTGATGATTATTATTACTGCATTTTGTATTTTGTTTTCAACTATAAAGATTGTTTGAAAAATTGTTGTTTGAAACCTGTCTATAAAGTCAAATAAATTAAATTAATAGTACCTCCCCAGAAATTTCTTCGTGGAGTTCACTTTAATGATTATGAATTTTGTTTTGCCAAAATGAATCTTTCTATGTAAATGATATTTTAAAGCTATTATAAATAAATATATGGAGTGATTTTCAGTTTAATTATTTCACCTTTCTCACTGTTTCATCATTCTTGTCTTCTCACTCCATTTTATACCAGTTCACCAATATAAGAGAAAGGATGGACTGCAATGCCCATAATGCACATCAGTGTATCTCCAGAAGTTAAATGGACACAGCTCAGGACAAGAATATTATGATCACTATGCATCTTTTCTCAGCAGGCAACTACTTTGGAAAGGAGACTAAATCCTAGAAAAAAACCCTGTAATATAAATCACAGAAGAAATTATGGAAACACAGGTAAAGGCAATAAAGGCAATAAAGAAAAATCAAAGTATCGCTATATTTACAAATTAAAATATTTTCATTTTAACCAGAACTTTCTGAATAAATCTTTTGACAGCAAAAGTCCAAGCGATGTTATGGGACAGAAAGTTTTGCAAAAATTATCTATTTGACAGGACAGCTAAAATTGAAATGTATGCATTTTCTGCATGCTTTTTTCCTTTAAATACTCTACCGTGTTAAAGTCATATACATGACGGAATAGTTCAACTTTATATGTGACAATCTTGTCTTGCATAATTGAAGAAGAGGATGTGCATATGTCTTTGCAGACTGTGGGCCAAAAATTATCCAGGTTTTAGTCAAAATAATTTTGACTTTTAGGGTGTTCCTTTAAATAATATTTTAACATCCCTTGAGAGTTATGAAATTTCCAGTATTTGCTGGTTGCCTTGGTTGCAGCCTATAACAGATGTTTCAAAACATAAGCCAGGTCATGAGCCACAGAACTGAATAAACAGCTTAAAAAAAAAAAACATTAAAAAAAAAAGAGATGTTAAATATTATCTCTGTTTATTATGCTAGCTAAGTTGCATAATTTCCACTGGCTTGGCTCTTCCTTTGTCTCCTGCTTTAAACAGAACCAGAAACATAGTTTGAATCAGGCAAGCCCCAGTTTACATTAATCTGCCAAGTTTCAGATGTCATTAATTCTCTGTCATTAAATTATAAACAGACTTTTCATTTACTGAATATTTAGAAAAGAGGAATTGTGGTCCAAAACGTTTATTTTGGAGCAAGAGGTTCTACAAAATTTGGGGTTTCTAGTAATCTTAGAAGTCCACGGGAGAGGCAGAAAGAGTTTCTATAGTGCATTTTGCCCTCAAATGCTTGTGACACCTATTTTTTTCATAAAAATATCCAACTCTCACCTATGTGCTGCATCTTGGGTCATTTTTCTTGATTGGGGTCATCAGTCACTCTTTTCCCTTGCTTGCATACATCTATTTCTAAGTGCTAATGGAAACCTGGGCATATTTACATAATACCAGCACTGTCTCAAGACAGAATACTTCTTTTTTTCTCTGCTTTTACAGGCACCTTTTTTGTTCACAGAAAAGCTATTGCCTTGAGAGTCTGCCTAGAGGTGGTGGTGTTTATTATTGGTCTGATATTGTATTCAAAACTCCCCTTGTTTCTATTTGAAACGTGGAAATGTTTATGAGATGCTGTGAGGTATTCAATTATTGTGTGTTACTACAGTGTTTTGCACCAAATAATTTTGATACTAAACCTGCTTTGGGATTTATGTTGGGTAGAGGACAAAGGCAATAGGTGATCATTTTATATGTTTTCCAGTTACATGTGCCTAAATTTGCTGGACAGTAGTATTGTAGAAGATGACCTAGAGGTCAAAACTTTTAGAGTGCTTCCCTCCTAATTCCTTTTCTATTATTATTTTTCATTGATCTTGTTGAAATTTGGATGAGAGCTGTGGATACTGCAGGTCTACAGACTTCTGAATAGAAAGTGAAGCTGTGTAAAAAAGACTCTTTGAATAGAGTTGAAACAGTTTTATCTGACTTTTCACTGATTCCTCTTCGCTAGTCATGATCTGCCTGTGGCAAAGCGCTTCTTCTCATGATTGTGAAGATTACTCTCCATGATGCTCCTTCTGACAGTGCGAATATTGACTTGCACTTATAAAGGTCAGCCAGCTCCTGCAGTTATTGGGAGTGAGAACACTAACTCCAGCTAGGCTCTCTGAGAAGAATTTAACCTTCAGATTACAAAACGGAGTGCTCAGCAGAGCCAGGACTTCAACGAACATGAAAGTTAACCTTACTTCTCAGCAAACAAAAATGTGGACTTCAGTGTTGCCCAAGCAAAAGAAAAAAAATTCATACAACTAAGTGGACAAAGGATCCAAGAGACATACTTATAGCAGGCATTTTATTTTACTTTTTAAAAGTTGGTAGACTGCATGGAAAGAGTCACTTTTGGATTTCTTAGCTTCCAAAACAAATAATGGCTCCTTCAGCTTTTGAGACCCTTGTGCGGAAAGATAAACCATCCCATACATTCCTTTTCTCTATTGTTCTGACATTAGATCAAAGAAGTTTATTCCCAGTGAAGCACAGCAACTGACTTAGCTCACCTTTGAAAACTCTTCTATATTTGCTATCATGTGGACTGAAGCTCAGAGTACAGCTGAGGTAATTTTAGGTCTGTAGGAATTTGATTGTCTGTTAGCAACCATGTCCTGCGGTACAATACAGGAAGGATGAGAGCATAGGAGCGGAACTGCAAATGAGAGCGAAGGCTCACTTTTCATCTTGATAGAGCGTAAAAAATAATATTTTTAATTTTTAATGCAACACATTTATATTGTGGTAGTAGTGGCAGTAGGCTCATATTACATACAAATGAAGCTGATTCTTTGGTTTGTAGCAGAATAAAGGAGATGTTATGATGAAGAGTATACTGGGCAAATAATAAAAAGGAAGGAGTTTTGGTTGCCTAGAAAAGGCATTGCTTTCTGAGTGTGGGCTTTTTTTTTTTAAGCGCATTATAACTTTCACAGTTTTAAGTCTGACATCTGGCAGATTTTATATACTGTAAAAATCATCCTTAATGGCCTTTCTGCCTCATCAGTGGGGCCACCATTCAAGTAACAAAGTGCCAATCAGTTGCTCTTGTTCCTCTTTAGCTTCAAGATACTGCTGGAGAGCTTTTCGCAGAGATCATGATCTCTCTGCTTGCTATGCCGTTTATTGTTACTATAGTTTAAAGTCTTCAGGTTTATCCATTATAAGCCCCTAATTTTCTTGACTGACTTTTTTTTCTCCTGGATAAGACATAGCATGCTAAGTTTCATTCCCCTTTGACCATTTCCACCTCCCTTCAGATAAAAGATTTTTTTATATTTGAAAGGCAATGAAAATAGAAAATAAAACTTAATTAACTGTGCTGTTTAATTTGAAACATGGAAACGAAATATTAACAAACAGAATCATTTAAGGTGTTTCATTGTACTGCTATAGATTTAATTACATTGATTTTTTTAATGAAAATTAAATTTCATGGGCAATTAGTGTGTGAAATAAATCACTTCTTATGGAAAAAGAATGCTGTATGAAAACAGAGAAAAAATGTGACATATAAGCAGTGTTTAAGCTGAGTGAAGAAAATAACCAAGGGTGTTCCTCTGCTCTGAACATTACTTAAACCACCCTGTCTCAGGTATCATTTATTTTTTGCTTATCAATTTAAATCTTTTTAATACTGTCTTACAGTGCACTAGATAATACAAATATTTATTTTGAAAATACATGCCAGACAGTTTCACTTGTTTCTGAAAACTAACGAAAGCAATCTTATGATATTGTCCTAGTATAAAATTAACAGAATACTGCACTGCTTTTCAGCCATTGTAAAGTGGTAATAAACTTTCTGGGCTGAAATCTATTAAAAACCTGTAAGTAGATATTGACATACTAGAGCAAAACAGTACAGTTAGCTGATACCTTAACCAAATGTAATAATCTTCTTTATACATGATCATATTTACTAACGTCTAATTCGTACAAACACAACATAGCACTTAAGCATTGGCTTAAACTTAAGTTCCGGTTTTTTGTACTTTAACACTTGCTATACAGTTCACAGAACAGAAGTACGTGCTTTTATATACTATCCCTAGTAAAATCATCCTAGTCAAACTTTTATTTATTTGGATTTGTACAATGAAAAACTAAGCCAAGCTCTCAGAATGAACAATGGCATTTCTGAGTTACTCTACATAGAAAATAAATGCCCTTCTTTAAAGTATTGTGTAAAGTAGGAGACTTCATTTTCAAAATTAAAAATAGCAAAAAAAAAATCTGCTTCTTTTTTCTTATTTTAACATCAGAACTGTTACTTTCTTCATATCTTCATCATCAAGGAGAGCACACTGCAGATGAATGTAGCACCATTTTCTTGGTCCACACTCAAACTTCCTACTTGAATCTCCTGTCACCCGTGTATTAGCCATTTTGATATCCAAGTTGCTTCCAGGCTTCTTCACCTAAAAATGAGACTTGGATTATAGAGGTTCTATAACATACACCAAAAGTGATGATGTGAAGCACAGGAATAAGATTTCTTAATTGCTAAAGATTTCTAGAACTATAGGGTCAGCTCAGTATTCCAGAAGCTTAAAAATGCAGAATCTAATTGAGAAAAGATTTGCACTTGTTGTTGAATCCTAATTTCAGCTACCTTGGAACTCAGTTGAAAAATCCCCAAACCCTCAGTAATTATTGCCTTGCAATTGTAAAGAGGAATGGACAAGCACAAATCGATCAGCTTTCCAAAAAGAGGAAGAAAAATGGTCCTTTCCTTGATTGAATGTCATTAACAAAATCTCATGTCCTTTCTAATTTTTCCATGTTGCTTTGATTAACCTAACCACTTCAAATGGTGGTGAATAAAACTTTGGAGTCTACTGTATCAGATGTACCTGTATTAATCAGGTAAACCACTGTGATTGAAGCAATTGTTATCTTCCATCCGCTGAATGTCTCACAAGAAGGTTTCAGAATTGGCCTTATCCTATTATGCTGAAACAGCTCAGGAGAAAATTCATTTATAAAACTGCATTTCTTACTATTTTATGACTTTAAAGGACTCCCTTTAATTTTAGTGACATTTTCACATCATTAATTAATAGTACATTAAATAAATATGATTTAGGAAAAATATGTCCTTAAAGTGTCATAGAAAACTTGTGACTTCCCTCACTTCTACATTAATTCTTAAGTGATGAAAAAAGGAGCAGTCATCTTGAGTAGCAGCAATTGAATTGATATACTGAGATAAGTCACACTCCTGAGGTTTCTGGCACAGGGCTACACTATTTAACAGATACACTTCAAGTTATTTTGGAGGGATTAAAATGCAACAAAGTCTCTTAAGATGTGGCTTTTAGATTCTTTAATAATACTATTATTAAAATATAAATTATTACTGTTATAAATAATTTTCCTGAAGCAGTATGTAGCATTTTATAAGGGAGAAATCAACAGCTTTCCTCAGCTACAAGGCTTTGGTTCAAATTTCAAACCTGATGGATGCTGTTGAAATAGAACACGTGAGGAGCAGGATTATAAGTGCACAAGTCTACAGGACCTGATGAGATGCATCCTAGAGTCCTGACAGAATTGGCTGATGCCATTGCCAAGCCACTCTCCATAGTATTTGAAAAGTCATGGCAGTCAGGTGAAGGCCCTGGTGACTGGAAAATGGGAAACATTGCACCCACTTTTAAAAATGGTGGAAAGGAGGACCTGGGGAACTACCGACCTGTCAGCCTCACCTCTGTGCCTGGGAAGATCATGGAACAGATCCTTCTAGAAGATATGCTTAGGCACATGGAGGACAGGGAGGTGACTCGAGACAGGCAGCATGGCTTCACCAAGGGCAGGTCTTGCCTGACCAACCTAGTGGCTTTCTATGATGGAGTGACTACATGAATGGACAAGGAAAGAGCTATGGATGTGATCTATCTGGACTTCTATCAGGCCTTCGACATAGTCCCTCACAACATCCTTCTCTCTAAATTGGAAAGATGTGGATTTGATGGGTGGACTGTTCGATGGTTAAGGAATTAGCTGGAAGGTCACAGCCAGAGGGTAGGGGTCAATGACTTGATGTCTAAATGGACACCTGTGACAAGTGGTGTCCCTCAGGGGTCCATACTGTGATCGGTGCTGTTTAACATTTTCATCAATGACTTAGCGAGATCGAGTGCACTGTCAGCAAGTTTGCAGATGACACCAAGCTGAATGGTGCAATTGACATACCAGAAGGATGGGATGCCGTCCAGAGGGACCTGGACAAGCTCAAAAAGTGGGCCTCTGAACCTCATGACGTTCAACAAGGCCAAGTGCCAGGTCCTGCAAGGACAACTGCATCAAGAGAAGTGTGGCCAGCAGGTTGAGGGAGTTGATTCTGCCCCTCTACACTGCTCTGTTGAGACCCCACCTGGAGTCCTGCATCCAGCTCTGGAGCCCCCAGCACAAGAAGGACATGGACCTGTTGGAGCAGGCCACAAAGATGATCAGAGGGCTGGAGCACCTCTCCTATGAGGAAAGGCTGAGAGAGTTGGGGCTGTTCAGCCTGGAGAAGAGAAGGTTGCAGGGAGACCTTACAGCAGCTTTTCAGTACCTGAAGGGGGCCTATAGGGAAGATGGGGAAAATATTTTCAGTAGGCCCTGTTGCAATAGGACAAGGAGAAATGGCTTTAAACTGAGAGCGGGTAGATTTAGACGAGATATAAGGAAGAAATCTTCTACCATGAGGGTGGTGAAACACTGGAACAGGTTGCCCAGAGAGGCAGTGGAGGCCCCACCTCTGGAAACATTCAAGGCCATGTTTGGGCTCCGAGCAACCTGGTCTAGTTGAAGATGTCCCTGTTCATTGCAGGGGGGTTGGGCTAGATGACCGCTGAAGGTCCCTTCCAACCCAAAGCATTCTGTGATTCTATGATTCTGTGATTCTATGATACTTCACAGAGCAGACCAAAAGTCCATCATGTCCAGCAGCCTCAATTTGACAGGGAGCAGATCCTTATTGAAAGACTACAAGAACAAGTAAGCATATGATAATAGCACTTCAGAGGAATAACTTTACAACTTTCATCAATCTGCATTTGAGGCACTTCCTGCATGACTGATCTTAGCTCTGTGCTACTAGTTCTTGATGGATTCTTTGTTCTTGAATTGATTTAATTTCTTGAATTCTTGCTTTAGTATCTGTAATATCTTACAGTAATTTGTCCCAGTTCATGCATTTAATGAAAAAAAATCTCATTCAGAATATCAAGACTGTACCCCTCGACTTAATTTTCATTTGATGTTCCTTGGGACACTTTATTATTAGAAATAATAAATAATTATTTCCTATTCATCTTCTCTGCATGCCTCATAACTTTGTAGACCTCTAGCATAAAGCTGACTCATTGCATTAACATTTCTTTATCCTTTCGGAGTTCTTACAACTGCAAAATTTCATTCATGTGAATATCTGGCCAATACCAATATTTTGAACAGTTTGTGCTATCTTTAATGAAAACTCTCTTCCAATTTTCTAAACAATCTATTTTTACCATCCAAAAGGCCCTTTGCTATGACACTATGGAATATTTTTGAATACAAATACAAAGTAAAAAAACATTATGTAGACAGAAGATATCTTGTTTCTATAACAAAATTGCATTTTCAAATATGGAAGACAGTCAGTCACAAGGTCATCCAGATATGAAAACACTGGTGATGAATTTTCTGTTTTTAAGTATTAGATATTTTCTTATCTGCTTCTGAAAACTGTTATAACTGTATTTAAAACTTGAAGCTTCTGATATCACATATTCTCTACTCTCCATTTTTTTTTTTCTGCTACCAACAATACTAAATTATTAGAATAAGTCTTTTTAAGTATGAGAAAAAGGCACTTGGGAGAGTGCAGCCTTACAAAAGATTCATATTTTTTTTGCAAGAATGAACTGGCATTAATATATTTTCATTCCCTCTGGTTACTTTTCCCAAGTGGTAGTCACTAAGTGATTCACTAATGGCTGCATAATGCCTTTCTACAGTACTTTGATCGATTTTGTGTGCAATGAAAAGTTTATTCTTCATGTTTTTTGGACTAGCTTATCCAAATTTGGGGTTCTATCAGTTCAGCAAAACTTAAATTTTCCAACAGCTACCTTGGAGGTTTTATTTTCTGCAACAAATGAGTAGTTCTGTTGTACTAATAATTTTATATAAAACTGTACCTCATTTCAGAAACTACCTAGCATAAAGTGAAACTCTTTTAACTGACCCAGTCATAAGATCTTAAGATATTATACACTATGTCTCATTATATCAGTTTATCCTTTACCCAAATGAATGAAGACATTGTAGTTCAAATATTTCATTGTCACTGTTCTCACCTATGGACGAGGCTCCCTTCTCAGACCATATTGATCACATGCCATGATGATCTTCTGTCTTCCTAATTTATCATTTGATATTATGGGCAGCTCTGGTTGTAATGCCACACTAGAAATGAAGTCCAGCTGGGAAACTGGTCCACATAAGCTGCAGAGAGTAAGACACAAAGCCTACAACAGATCCAAAGGTGTCATCTTCTAATACGTAATCTATTAGTGTACGCCTATCAGCTTTTCAGTATTTATACAGCTTATTTTGGTGGAAAGAGGTCCTTACCCACAAAACCAGGTATTTTTCAACTGAAGCCATTTTATTGAGAAGTTGTTGTTTTTAAAACTGAAAACCAGTATAGACTGAAGTGTTCCAACAAGGCTTCTTAATCTTAAAGCTCCAGGCTCATGCTGTTAAAGCTTTTGTGCACTTTCATTGTGTGTCCTTTGCAGTACAGCTTCTTTTTCTGTGACTGTAAATTCAGAGTTTGGACAGACTTCAGAGTACATTAGATTTTTAAAAGCTTCGTTTTCCTGTGTTCTGTTTCTTAATACATATGCAATTGCATTAAACTTGATATCACCTCTATGACGATTTTCTGTATCCCTTTGTCTATCAGCCTGTGAACTTTTAAAACAAGAGATCACCAGTAATTCTTATTTGTTCTTTGTTTTCAAGGAGAAAAAAAATATTTCTTCCAAAAGCAGCAAAACTTACTGGGGGGGGGGGCAGCAAACAGAAACAAAAAATCACCTGCTCCTAGATTTGTTTTCCAGATTGTTTAGTAGGAGGGTGATGGCTTGAAATCCATTACCAGTTTTGTTATCTTGCAGATCCTGTGCTCTCAGGAGAGAGTGATGATTGTGTTGTGACAAGTGCCAGCTGGAAGCAATGTCATGTATAGGGCAGAAGCAGCTATCTTAACATCCCAGATCATGAGTTGGAGGAGGGGAGATTTTTATCTGTAGGAATTCTCAAAGAACACTTACTAAATGCTCAAACTTTCTTTGTGCTCCCTTAGGCCTGAACTCTGATACAGGCCCAGCTGCTGAACTTGAGAGAAAGCAAAGTGCAAGAAAGGCGTAACTGGCAGGAGCAGATTAATAGCTAAGCATCAGTTAAGAGGTACTGTGGGGTTGTTAAACTACACTGCCTGCTGACGTCAGATGGAGCACTTTGCCTCCTGTAGCATCGTATAAATATGCGTGAGTATATATGTTTTTCTGTGGATATGTTTGGGGAATCTGGAAGTTATCTTGTAAAAAATGCAACATGCCTTAGTGAAAGCAGTAACTATAGCTCGTTTTTAGAACAGCATGGATTAAAACCTTGTTACTTTTATATGCGTGGTTATACATGTCTGCTGATTCTGCAAAAAAGAAAAAATAGTCAGTTTTCCAGTACGTTTGGCTTATTTGTGGAACAATGTTCAGTGACTAGAGGATATTCTCTGCTGCCAGACACTTCTTGCTTCCTGCTAATGCTGCCTTATTGGTGGACACAGTCCTGGTTAAATGCAAATAATATAACTTTTGCTCTCCTGTTGTTCATTGGTGCGGAGGAAACTTGAACTTCATTTTCTGTTGAACTTGATATTTTTTCTCTGCTTTTCACTGTACTATGGCTTCATAGATCCATACTCCAACTATTATTAGCATTCATCTTGCAGCATCACATAGAATGTTTGTACAGTAACCTCTGGTTTTTGTTTTGTTACTTTTATTCTGTTTATAAGTTAACACCAACACACAAGCTTTGCTTGTCTGGGGATGGAAAACCAGTGGTCCAGATGACACAGGACTGAACTGTGCATTTGTTCCTTTGCAGTAGGGGTCTGAGGTGTGACCTGGAGCATCTCAGTTAACTGATCTCTGCCTCAGTAGTCACCATCTGTGAAACAAACATAAGTAGCACATTTTTGGATAAGAAACTGTGCATCCTAACTTCCTTTCGAGAATACTGATGAAATACTTTCATTGCTGCCTTTGTTTTACAACAAGAAGTCTTAACAATGGCTTGAATAACAGGTAGATTTACATACTGGAAAAACCTGTGAAAACTAGGCCTTATAGCCTGTCTGATGTCTGATTCACCTTCTATTCTTCTGATGTCAGGTATTGCTAACTGGCCAGTGGATACCTCATAAGCTCTGTAAGTCCCACTGAGAAATCTTTCTCAGCTGCCTTCAGATATCTCAGTGCTGTGGGTGTTTCTGTGTGCAGTTTGAATATCACTTATGAATAAATATTTCATTTTCAGAAATGTGTGGTTCCTTTTTCTGTTTGTCTTATGTGTGGAGCTTCCATTTTAAAATAACATAGTAAAAGAGCTCTATTTAGATTTAATACAAATTATTGCAGTAGTCTGAATAACAATGTCAGTGTGTTCAGAAAACTCATTGTTCCCAATAAATCTCAGAGTCTAAGACCTCTCTCACGCCAGTAGTAGAGTCAAAAGCCCTGCCATACAGCTCAGTGGATACAAAACTGTCGTTCACTACCATAGGGACGGTATCGGCACCACACCCGGTGGGGTTGCAGGAAGGAGGACAGAATGCTCTCTTGTGGAATCAGAGGGAGAAATTGTCTCCCATCTCCCACTACACTGGTCTCTCCCAAGTAGACACACTTCTACTGGGGCCAAAGCACTGAAACCAATGGCAAAGAGGGTAAAAGTGTAATAGGAAAACAGAATGTCAGAAGAGGGTTGTTTCATCCCTGCAAAAGTAGCCTAGAGGTGTGGAATTGGTTTTTCTACCCAGAAAGAATTCCAGAAGAATACTTTAGGATGCTATCGTGAGGCATATTTCAGGAAGAGGTGAAAAAAGCCTTTCAGGATCTGCAACTAGAATGGAGATCACACAGAGATTGATAATTTTGACATCTGGTTATCAAATCCTTGCAGAAACAAAAGTTGCAAGGATTTACACTAATTTCCATTGCAGCAACATTTGTTGTGAAATTTATGGTTAGATCTTCTCTTAGGCAGCCACTAGAGGACAACCTGATCACATACTTTTAAGTTAGTCTAACGTTCCTACCCGCAGAGGTACATAGGCATCAATAGCCTTTAATAAACAATCCCTTCCCTCTGACAAAGCTAATCTCTGAACGGTATGAAAAGTCAGAACTTCTAGATGTACGAAATAACAAGCATCTCACAGCTCTGTGTGAGAATCTGTATGAACCTGACCCATAAGTTTTGAATTGTGAAAATGCATGGAGCTAAAAGTGGTGGATTTTTGCACAACTGGCAGGAAACAAAGCAAAGGAATTTTCATACACGTAAATGAATGGGAAATATGGAATAGTACAACCTCTGATCTGTTGGGCCTGAACTGATGCAGGTATTTTGAAGTACCTTCATTATATTTTTTTAATACGATTTTACAGAAATATACGTAGCTAGTCTACTGGAACATATTTATTACAGGAGTGCCAAAAAGCCTCAGTTTGCCACATGTAGTAATAATATACAGCGAGTGTTGCTTTTGTAGAAGCCTTACTGTCTGAACAGTTATGACAGAAAGGGTGATATAAGAAAAAGGAGAAAAAAAAGGCTTTAGTGCCATGTGCCAGCTGAAACAAGGGGATGAAAAGAGAGGCAGCAACAGGATCTGTTCCACGTTTCTGGTACCTCAGTGGTATCAGTGATAGGAATAGCAAACACTTCCTCCCCGCAGAGATTTCTCTTAACTATGAGATGAGGGTATTTGATAGCTCCTGACTTTGAGTAAAGGAAGAACTTTTTTTTTCTAGAAATCACTCATTTATATTGTTCTGTGAGTGTGATTGGATTGTTATTCTCATGCTTATTAGAGAGGCTGACAGAAAGAAAACAACCTACTGTTCTAGCATCCCTTTCTCCTGTGTACCACATATAAACACGAATTTTTCTCTGACCACAGGTTTCTACGAACTTCTTTTCTAAGCTAGGACAGTCTTACTTCCACCTGTTTATACACAGCACATTGTGCAGTCTGGAAACTTCCCTCTCTCAAATGTATTTCCTTCTTCTTCTTCTTTTTGACAGGCTCTCCCCTGGAGTAACTCTCATTACATCCAATTTCCATCTGTCCACAGTTTGCACAGTGTGAGGCACCCCCTGAAGACCTCTTCATCACTGGGATCTAAAAAGGGTTTGTGTTTTATCTCATTTTACATTGCATTAGATTTTGCAGCAACAAATCAGGGCTTCTGGCCCTTAAAGGGTTAGTAACTAAACATGCACTGAAAGCTCACTGGGGTGGGAGCAGCAAAAGCACAAAGCATTAAGTCAGAACAGTAACAGAGAAACAATGTCAGCACAAGGACAATAAACGCTGTTATTCTTAGTGCTCCAAGAATAACAGAGATTATTGTTCTTGTTTTAACATCATGATGTTTTCATAATTTTTCTGGACAACAGCATAGTGTAAGAGAAAGTGCTGAGGTGACCTTTATAGAGATTTTAAAATTATGAAATGGAGAGGGAGACAAAAGTGGTTTTACTCATATTACTTTTATATTGATGGGACTTTAAGAAAGCTGAAACTAAAACATCTAGTCAGATGTGTGTACATATTAATTTGTTTGTTCTTGACAGTAACAGCTTCTGAATTATCATGGCACACAAACAGCCATGTGTATGGCCTGATAAAGGATCTCTTTCCTCTCCTTCATTTGCACCCTCAGCCATGCGTCACTCCCTTACGCTTCAGCTTTTAATCAGATTGTAAGAATATGAAAGGGCGATCATGTCTATAAGTAATGCACCAGGTAAGTTGAATGCTGTTGAATAAAGCAGCATATTGATAGTGTATCACTGTTCCCCATATCATCGTTGATATTGAACAGGTACCAGTGAGAAAGCTTCCTTCTATACATTCATTTAATGTGTGTCACTGTATTTACATACACTGGGGTTAAATGGATGCTGTGAATCACTCTAAACTTTGTCTATACTGATTCTAGCTGGCATCGCAAAACCCTTTAATTATGTTAATAGTTACACCATACCCAATAGTGCCTGCAGTGTTGGTCAAAGACCACCTCAGCATACCAAGGGAATTTGCCCAAAGCCAGTTTCAGTACCTTGTCATACACTGAGGTGTCCACTGCACCACTTCATTGTCACTGTAGACCTAGCAACACAGTCTAGCAGCTGTAAAGTTACAGCTGAGTTTTCCCAGTGCTATTCCACAATGTTCCAGCTCACATTTCAGCAGTGATTTGGACAGCTGAGAGCCAAGTGCCAGCTGTAGAAAACACTTAGCAGTTTCAGACCAGAAAGCATAGCTCAGCACAGCTCAGGCTTCTAATTTTCCTTAATGGCCTTTTTGAACACTTTTGTTAGCACCTGGTTCTACCAAATGCCCTTCAACAGGACTAATTCCTAGGATACCAGGACTGATCTCCAGAGGAACATATAAAACACTTGTAAAAAATGAATAAATTAAATAACTTTAATTTTCTTTCATGTTTTTTCTTCTATTTTGCAAAGTTACTTGATAAGACTAACACCATGAAGCAATGTAGTTAGGATAATCATTGAGTGGTTACTTGGTACACAGGCTCCCTCTATTATGTCATATCGGCGATGTCTGTTCCTCTTTTTTTTTCTGAATAACTCTCAAAAAGAAATGACATATGAATTAAGTAAGTCATTGTGTATTCCAGACAAAGGCTACTCTTCTTCTTCTTTTCTCTGGAAAGCCCAAATTACTTCTACTTTCTCATAGTGTTCTATAAATGCTTTGTCTTTGTCTCTTTTGATTTCAGCTGTTGTGGAAACAAAGGAGAAACATAGCATAGACTGAATTATATTGAGGGAAATTTCATAGACTGAATTATATTGAGGGAACTTTTACCTCAGAAACATTTTACATCCACCACTCAGCCCCTTCCATTTTAGGTCAATTTGAGGTCAGTAAACACATGAAAGAAGAGCATAACTGCTCAGGCTATCAACAGGCAACAGCAAAAAGAATGAAGATAAAAACATGGACAGTATAGACTAAAGTGGTCTGATCAGAAAAAGCAGAAGAGATCACTAACAAAAATGAAACAAATATCAAACTTGTTTTTACACATGAAGCACTTAAGCAATCTGAAAGTGAGATATGACAAGGCTGCACTTACACAACCTCGCACTAAGCAGTGTGGTCATTACCATTCACAAGGCATGGAGAAATCTTTGTGCAGGCCATACCATTTGAAACTATGGAATGGAGGAAATGGTGATAGACGCAGCAAGAGACTGCATACAAAAGGCACTTCGTACTTACTCTGGAAAGCAGTGCCAGGCATTGCAGGGGAAGCATGAATCTGAAGGCACGTCTAACATTGCCTTCTACAGTAGATTGGGGCTTTATACATTGGTGCAAAGCTGCCGTTGTACACAAGGAGCAGATAGCCTTTCAACTTCTATAAGTACCTTTCTTCAACACCCAACTGACTATAAGTGAATCACCTACAAAAAAGAGAGTAGGATGAACAGTGAGACTGACACAAAATGAAGTTCTGCCCTGAAGGAATTTACTTCAAAATCTTGAGCACTGAGCACAATCACAGGATGTTTGTGAATCTAGGACTGAAAAAGCACCTGCCAAAGAAACTTTGGAGCACAAGCTGCTTTCTGCTTCAAGGCATCTATACAGTTGTGGATGTAATTGCCTGTGTGAGACAGATGTTTACAGCGTGGTCAAGCACATAGGCCTTTGTAACCTTTCCATGACTGGAAACACACTGGAGACTATATTGCCAGCAAAGGTACAACTTCACAGCTGATATAAACTGATCTAAGCTGGCATTAGACTGTCAGATTCCAATACTATTTTAGTCATGGCGGATAGTGGATCCAGCAAAACAAGTATTTACACCAGGGTCTGATGCTAGTATTTCAGCTGTCCATATCATTTGCTACACCCTAACTCAGATATATTTACATAATCACATCTCTGACAACCATGAAGTCCTACCGGCAATATCTATATAGACTCCAAAAAAGCTAGCACTTCTCAATTCAGCCAAACTCCAGCATCACAAAGGCTGCTCATGTTCCCCAGCTTTTACAGCTGATAACCCTCAAGTTATTTCTGGAGACTGACAGAAGTTACATTAGCAAAGACTGACTTTTCATTAGCATTTCCATTAGGTTGTGCCCAGCTCTTATGTTTGACTTTAGTAAGGTTGGCCAGACCATGCCAGTAATGACAAGAATGAGATAATTAGAGACACAAAGGGATTTTACAATACTGACTCTGCTAGCCAAATTAGCTGCTGCTGGTAATTGTTGCAAGACATCTGTTATTCTTTTACTTCTTAAAAACAATTTGTCAAGACCAATACTGTTTATGGCTATAAAATTAAACACTGGAATAAATCCTTGATTTCAAATAGTCCAGGCATATTAAATTACCCTGCAGCTACTTAACCTTATTTCTAGACAAATGAAGAAATAGGAGTCAAAAATGGTTCTTCTGGTACATGCCACTTAAAGTTTCTGGTGAAGAAAATGCACAGGTACCTATTTTGGGTCTATAGTTTTCTAGATAACGTGAATGGAGAACAGAAAATACAGAATAGAGGCAGAAAAGTAGACAAAGAGAAAAGAAAGCAGGAGGAATATTAGGAGAAAAAGAAATGTTAATTGATTTTGAAAAAAAACTCTGGAAAGATTTCAAATTAAACTGCTTTGTAGAATCAGAAGAGTGAGTTAAAAAAGAATGGAAATTCTTCAGGAGTGGTTGTAATAGCCCCACTGGATTTTCTGCTTCAGATATGAATTCACCTAATTAAAGTGGGATTATTTCCCAGATTTTCCATTGCTTATTTGCTTTGCTGCTTTTTTTCATCCCAATCTTAAAACAGCCATTTTGGACAACTACCAGAGTAGGACTTCAGAAGTATCAGCTAACATGTTAATTCAGAATCATTATGGAATCTATCAGCAGGAGCACCATTTTTTTTTTATTTTTATTTTTATTTTTTTTTTAAATTGTTTTGGTTTCGGCTGCCGCCAGCAACAAAAGCGCCACGCGGTCGCCCCTCCCCTCGCCGGCGTGCGGAGGAGAATGAAAAGAAAGAGGCAGAAACTGGTGGGTCGGGATAAGGGCAGTTTAACAGAACAGCAAACAGAGGGAAACAGGAACAACAACGATACAAATAAGGAGAAAACACAACAA
>Ga0065711_1006737_pt1 | contig 51135 bp, 54 predicted proteins | sample Hoacrofraction12_FD_59098 | JGI IMG/M metagenome (GOLD analysis project Ga0065711, IMG submission 59098) | Hoatzin crop microbial communities from Cojedes, Venezuela - Epithelial fraction 12 v2 (version 2) | ecosystem: Host-associated > Birds > Digestive system > Esophagus > Crop | place... | reverse complement strand
TGGCAACTAAAAAGAAAAAGGAAGTTGTAAATATTGTTGAAGAAGAGAGTGAAGAAAAGGTAGAGAAGTACGGTAGGGATGCTGATGGCAGAATTATTGCTGTAGAAGATAAGGGTGATCCTGAAGAAAGAGCTAAAAAGTATCGTATCTTCGCTTGTCTATTATGGGCTTTAGCTATTATTGTTGAAGTCTTAGCTATCTTAAGACTAAAAGGAATCTTACAATGGTTCCCTAATATGTCCATTACAACATTATTAATTATTGCAATTGTTTTAGTCTTATTATTATTTATTCCTGGTTCTCTTTTATGGAAAAAGGCTAATCATATTGATCCAATTAGTGAAGCTAATAAAACTAAGTTCTGGTTTTGGAACAACTTAGGTACTGTTTTATCAGTATTAGCATTCTTGCCAATGATTATCTTTGTTTTAACTGATAAAAACTTAGATAAGAAACAAAAGACCACTGTTGGAGCTATTGCTGCAGTTGCGTTAGTTTTAGCAGGAGCAGGAAGCTATGATTATAATCCGATTAGTGCTGAACAATTAGCAGCGGCTGAAGCTGAGGTAGCAGCAGTAAGCGAAAGTGGTTTAGTATATTGGGCACCTACTAGTAAGAAGTATCATGTCAGAAGTGATTGTCCTGCCTTCTCACAATCAGAAACAATCTATGAAGGTACAGTTGCTCAAGCATTTGAAAAAGGTTTAACTGATCCTTGTAGACGTTGTATTCCTGCACTAGATGAAGAATAAGAGATAAGAAAAGTCCGAATTAATTCGGACTTTTTTAATACTTATAAACTTTGATGTGCAGATCTAGCAATTACATCTAATTGTTGTTCTCTGGTTAGATCAATGAATTTAACTGCATAACCAGAAACTCTAATAGTGAAGTTTGCATATTCTTCCTTTTCAGGATGTTCCATGGCATCAATCAACTTATCGGTACCAAAGACATTGACATTTAGATGGTGAGCACCTTGATCGAAGTAACCATCCATTACTTTATATAAGGTCTTACTTCTTTCTTCTTCACTATGTCCTAAAGTATCAGGAGCAATCGTTTGGGTATTTGAGATACCATCTAAGGCATATTCATATGGCAGTTTTGCCACTGAGTTAAGGGAAGCTAATAAGCCATTACTTTCACTACCATAAGCTGGGTTAGCTCCTGGAGCAAATGGGGCATGAGCTTTTCTACCATCTGGTAAAGCACCAGTAGCCTTACCATATACAACATTAGAAGTAATAGTAAGAATAGAGGTAGTAGCTTCAGCATTACGGTAAGTATGATACTTCTTAATCTTTCTTAAGAAGGTTTTAAGCAGCCATACCGCAATCTCATCAGCTCTATCATCATCATTGCCATATTTAGGGAAGTCACCAATTGTTTCAAAATCAGTTACAATTCCTTCTTCGTCTCTTATGCATCTTACCTTGGCATATTTGACGGCAGAAAGAGAATCTACCACATGAGAGAAACCAGCAATACCTGTCGCAAACGTTCTTCTAACATCGGTATCAATTAAAGCCATCTCAGCTGCTTCATAATAATACTTGTCATGCATATATTGAATTAGGTTAAGGATGTTGACATATAAGCCAGCTAACCAATCCATAGTGTAATCAAATTTATGCATTACTTCTTCATAGTCTAGATATTCACTAGTAATCGGAGCGAACTCAGGACCGCATTGAATGTGTTTACCTTCTTTATTGAAGTGAGTTTCATCCTTGCCTCCGTTAATGGCATAAAGTAAACATTTAGCTAAGTTAGCTCTAGCACCAAAGAACTGCATTTCTTTACCAGTTTGGGTAGCTGACACGCAGCAACATATACTATAATCATCTCCCCATACTGGTCTCATCACATCATCATTTTCATATTGAATAGAGCTTGTGTTTACGGAAACCTTAGAGGCATAGTTTTTAAATTTTTCAGGTAGTCTAGAAGAATATAAAACAGTTAAGTTAGGTTCTGGACTTGGTCCCATATTTTCTAAAGTATGTAGGAAACGGAAATCGTTTTTACTTACCATATGTCTGCCATCCATTCCTAAACCTGCTACTTCTAAAGTTGCCCATACTGGATCACCTGAGAAAAGTTCGTTATAAGAAGGGATACGGGCAAACTTAACCATTCTAAACTTCATAACTAAATGGTCAATCAACTCTTGAGCTTGTTTCTCTGTTAAAGTTCCTTCCTTTAAATCTCTTTCAATATAGATATCTAAGAAAGTAGAGATACGACCAACTGACATAGCAGCACCATTTTGAGTTTTAATAGCTGCTAAATAACCAAAGTATAACCATTGAACTGCTTCTTTGGCATTAGTTGCAGGTTTAGAGATATCATAGCCATAAACATTAGCCATCTCCTTCATCTTTTCTAAGGCTTTGATTTGTTCAGCTAATTCTTCTCTTTGACGGATTATGTCATCACTCATCTCGCCATGACCACAGTTTTTATGATCTTCTTTTTTCTTTTGAATTAGATAATCAATACCGTATAAGGCTACACGACGATAATCCCCAACAATTCTGCCTCTACCATAAGTATCTGGTAGGCCAGTAATGATATGAGTGTGTCTAGCAACCTTCATCTCATCGGTATAGGCATCAAAGACTGCTTGATTATGAGTTTTATGATACTCATTAAAGATTTGATCATACTTTGGATTTACCTCATAACCATAAGTACTAGCTGCCTTTTGAGCCATCTTAATACCACCATAAGGCATGAAAGCTCTTTTTAAGGGCTTATCAGTTTGTAAACCAACTACCTGTTCTAAATCCTTTAAATCTTCATCAATATAGCCAGCTCCATAGGCTGTAATACCTGAAACAATTTCAGTTTCACATTCTAAAACGCCGCCTTTTTCTCTTTCTTCTTTTTGAAGTTGTTGAAGTCTATTCCAAAGTTTATTGGTTGCTTCACTTGCATCTTGAAGAAAAGATTCATCACCATCATATTGGGTATAGTTATTTTGAATAAAATCACGGACATCAATATCTTCTGTCCATTTATTTCCTTTAAAATTACGCCAAGCTTCTTTCATAATTACCACCTTTCGCTAAATAAAATAGCACCTCTATGGGTGCTATTCCTTGATCTGGATCAAGATTGTTACGAATTTAAAATTTTTAAGGCGTTTTCTACTCTTTCTTTGGTGGGTGGTAGAGTGTCTTCAAGAGTATAAGGTATACCTAACTCTTTCCATTTATAGACACCTAAGGCGTGGTAGGGTAACACTTCTATCTTGGTAACGTTATTTAAAGTTTTAATAAAGTTAGCTGTTTCTTTTAAATACTGATCATCATCAGTAATACCAGGAACTAGGACATGCCTTATCCACATCTTTTTATTTTGGGAGTCGATATACTTTATCGCTTCTAAAATATTAGTGTTAGAAACACCAGTTAAAGATAAATGCTTTTTATCATCAATATGTTTAATATCAATTAAAAATAAATCAGTATATTTTAATAGCTCATTAAATTTAGAAAAGAAGGGTTCTTCGTAAGTAAAGGGTTGTAGGGCAGTATCAATACAGGTATTGATATTTCTTTCTTTAGCTTTTTTAAAAAGATCTAAAAGAAAATCAATTTGTAGCAAAGCTTCGCCTCCTGATACCGTTATGCCTCCTTCTTCCTGCCAATAAGATTTATATCTTTCTGCTTTTTCTAGTATTTGCTCAGCACTCATTAAGTTATCGCTATCAAGTCTCCAAGAATCAGGATTATGGCAATACCTGCAACGCATTAAACAGCCTTGTAAGAAGATTAAATATCTAATACCTGGTCCATCAACTGAGCCAAAGGATTCTAGGGAATGAATTCTACCTTTTATCTCACTCATAAGCTGCCTCCTTCAAACCCTCATAGTCTTTAACTTTAATCTTACTTTTACCAACTCTTTCTACTAGTCCTTCTTGTATTAGTGAGCTTAAAGCTCTACTAACCGTTTCTGGTCTAATAGCTAAGGAAGCAGCGATATCTTCTAGTTTTAATTCAATAGCTTCTTCTTTATCTCTATTTTGGCGATACAGCAAGAAAGAAGCTAACTTTTCTTTAGGATCTTTAGTCGATAAAAGAATATTTCTTTCATTGGCATCATGGAGTTTTTGCGAAAGCATGGCCATAATATTAAAAGCTAAGTTAGAATCTTTTAAACAATTGATAAAGACACTTTTTTCGACAATACATATCTGTGAACTACTTAAACAAATACCAGAGAAGGGGAAACGACTGCCTTCAGACAATAAACCTTCCCAGATGCTTTCGCCTGTACCAAAAATACCTACAATCTGCTCTCTACCTTGAGAATCGTATCTAACCAGTTTCATCTTGCCAGAGACAATAATATATAAGGCATTACTACTTTCATTTTCCCTAAAAACATAGTTACCTTTTTTAAAGTGTTTAATATTTTCTTTATTGAAAATAACTTCAGCCATTTCCTCAGGCATGGATTGTAAGAAAGGAATATGTGAGAAATCGAGTTTACTTTGTTTCATCTTTGCCATCATACAATAAAAAAAGAAATAGTGATAAAAAATGCTTCAAAAAAAGCGAAGTTGAGTTTAAGGATTGTTGTTTTAGTTTAAATAATTAGTGATTATAAATTTGTTATAATTTTGTTAGAGAAAAATAAATATAATCGAAGAAAGGATATTTATGGCTAAAAAAACACCGCTTTATGATTTACACCTTACTTTAGGTGGTCAGATTGTTGATTTTGCAGGTTTTGATTTACCAGTTCAATACAGCTCTATTTTAAATGAACATAATGCCGTAAGAGAAAATGTTGGCTTATTTGATGTCTCACATATGGGCCAATTTTTTGTTACTGGAGAAAGGGCTAGAGGGTGGATTGACTATGTAGTTTGTAACTCGGTAGCTAACTTAAAAGAAGGTAGAATTCGCTATACTCCCTTATTAAATGAGAATGGTGGGATTGTTGATGATTTATTGGTTTATTGTTTTGATGATCATAAATTTATGTTAGTAGTTAATGCAGCTAATAGAGAAAAAGACTATAAACAATTAGAAAAGAATTTATGGCAAGGAGTTAATCTAGAAGATAAATCAGATGAAATAGCTCAGATTGCTGTTCAAGGTCCTAAGGCTCAAGAGTTAATGGAAAGAATTTGCAATAAGGAAGATATTCCAGAAAAGTACTATAGCTTTAATCCTTCTATGAAGCTTGGTAAAGCTACAGCCTTAGTTTCCAGAACTGGTTATACTGGCGAAGATGGCTTTGAAATTTATTTAGCTAATGAATATGCGATTGATACCTATAAATTGCTTTTGGAAAAAGGTGAAGATTTAAACGTTTTACCTTGTGGTTTAGGAGCTAGAGATACTTTAAGACTAGAAGCTGCTATGCCTTTATATGGCCATGAGATGAATGATGAGACTAATCCTTTTGAAGTAGGTTTAGGTAGATACTGCAAGATGGAAAAAGAAGACTTTGTTGGTAAGTCTGCTTTAGTCGGTAAAGAAGAAAGTGATATAACACGAATTGGTTTAAAGGCTATTGATAAGGGTATTTTAAGAGAACATTATCCCGTTAAGGATAATGGTGCTGTTATTGGGCAAACCACAAGTGGTACCTATATTCCTTCTCAAAAGGTCTCTTTAGCTATGGCTTCAGTGCCTAGTGCATATAATGTTGTTGGTAATAAGTTAAGTGTCGAAGTAAGAGGAAAAGATATTTTATGCGAAATAGTCGCATTGCCATTTTATAAAAAAGATTAAAGGAGAAAAGAAAAATGGAAAAGAAATTTGCGAAAACTCATGAATGGGTAAGCCAGTTGGATGACAATACTGTTATCGTTGGTTTAAGTGATTATGCTGCTCATGCCTTAGGAGACATCGTTTTCGTCTCAGTTGAATTAGGTGAAGTAGTAAGTGGCCAAAGAATGGGTGATGTTGAATCTGTTAAGGCAGTTAGTGAAATCTTTGCCCCAGTAAGTGGTGAGATTGTTGAAGTAAATAGTGAAGTAGAAGACAATCCTGCTTTAATTAATGAAAATCCTAGTGAAACTTGGATCTGTAAAATTATTAATCCTGTCTTTAATGAAGAATTATTAAGCGAAGAAGAATACAACGCTTTAGAGAAAGAATAAAAAAATGAATTATATTCCTGGAAGTGATTTTCAAAGAGAAGAAATGCTTCAAAATTTAGGCATGGAAAGCTTTGACGAGCTTTATGCATCCTTACCTGAAGCAGCTAAGTTAAATAAAGAATTAGATTTACCATTAGGTAAATCAGAAATGGCTGTTTTAAATGAGTTTAAAGAAACAGCTAAAACCAATAAGGTTTATAAAACAATTTTTAGAGGTGCTGGCTTCTATCGTCATTACATACCAGCTTGTGTTAAAGCTATTGTTTCTGATCCTGGTTTTGTAACTGCCTATACACCTTATCAAGCCGAACTTTCTCAAGGCATACTAAGAAGCATTTTTGAATATCAAACATCCATGTGCGAATTAACAGGTATGGAAGTAAGCAATGCTTCAGTTTATGATGGCGCTTGTGCAGCTGCTGAGGCTATGATAATGATCTGTAATAAGAAGAAAAAGATTCTTATTGCTTCTAATATTGATCCTACAACTTTAAGTGTTATTAATACCTATGCTAGTGCTCATGATATTGAAGTATGTTTAGTTGATACCTTAAATGGTTTAGTAGATTTAGAAGATTTAAGTTCTAAATTAGATGATGAGGTAGCTGGTATCTATTTTGAAAATCCTAATTATTATGGCTTAATTGAAGAATGTGAAAGCTTAGTTTCTTTAGTTAAAGAAAGTAATAAAAAGGTAATCATGGGAGTAGATCCTTTCTCACTGTCTATATTAAAGACTCCTGGTGAATTAGGTGCTGATATTGCGGTAGGAGAAGGACAGGGTTTAGGCTTAGAGCTTTCCTTTGGTGGCCCTTATTTTGGCTTTATGTGTTGCAACAAGGATATGATGCGTTCTTTACCAGGACGTATTGTAGGCGAGACAGTAGATAGAAAGGGTAATACCTGCTATGTCTTGACTCTACAAGCCAGAGAACAACATATCCGCAGAGAAAAAGCTTCTTCTTCGATTTGCTCAAACCAAGCTCTATGTGCTTTACAAGCTACTGTTTATTTAAATGCATTAGGTCCTAACACCTTTAAAGAAATAGGCCAAAGAGCTTGTGATTTAGCGCATTACTTGGCTTATAGTCTATTAAAAGAAGGATGTGAACTAGTTTATAATCATGAATTCTTTAATGAATTTATTGTTAAGTTACCTGTAAGCTGTAAGGATTTAAATAATAAGTTAAAAGAAAAAGATATTTTAGGTGGCTTGCCAATTAGTGAAAATGAGATGATGTTTGCTTTAACTGAGGTAAACACTTTGCAAGAGATTGAAGTTTTATTAGAAAGTCTAAAGGAGGTTAAAAATGCTTAAGTTAATTTTTGAAAGATCACAAGCGAATAATACTTGTTTTAAGCTAGATGATATTGATCTAAAAAGCTATAAATTAAACGATAAGTATTTACGTAATGAAAAACCTGCTTTAGCTGAAGTAAGTGAAGTTGAATTAGTTAGACATTATAGATCATATGCTAAATATACCTTTGGAGTAGATGATGGTTTTTATCCCTTGGGCTCTTGTACTATGAAATATAATCCTAAGGTAAATGAAGTAACTGCTTCTTTAGAAGGCTTTAGCGAAGTACATCCTTTACAAGAGGAAGAAGATATTCAAGGTTGTTTAAAGGTTTACTATGAGGCTGAAAAAGCTTTATGTGAAGTAACCGGAATGGATAGGATGAGCTTTCAAGCTTCTGCTGGTGCTCATGGTGAATTTACTGCTATGGCGATGATGAAAGCTTATTTTGCTGAAAAAGGAGAGACCAATCGAAAAAAGATTATCGTTCCTGATTCAGCTCATGGTACTAATCCGGCTTCAGCAGCTATGTGTGGTTTTGAAGTAGTATCAGTAGAATCAAAAGATGGTAGAGTTGATTTAGATAAATTGAAGGAAGTATTAAACGAAGAAGTTGCTGGTTTAATGCTGACAAATCCTAATACCTTAGGCATTTATGATGAAGGCATCTTAGAGATTACTAGACTAGTACATGAAGTAGGTGGTTTAGTTTATTATGATGGAGCTAATTTAAATGCCATTATGGGTATTTCTAGACCTGGTGATATGGGCTTTGATTGTCTACATTTAAATCTACATAAAACCTTCTCTACACCTCATGGAGGAGGAGGACCAGGAGCTGGGGCTATTGGTGCTAAGGGTGAATTAGCTGCTTATTTACCTAATCCTGGTGTTGTGTTAGAAGATGATAAATATCATAAGCTTACTAATGATAATTCTATTGGTAATGTTAGAAATACGATGGGTAACTTCTCTGTTGTCGTAAAGGCTTTGACTTATATTAAGGTATTAGGTGGTGATGGTTTAAAACAGGCTAGTGAAAATGCTGTATTAAACGCTAATTACCTAATGAATAATCTACAAGATAAATATAAGGTGGTTACTTCTTTCCCTTGCATGCATGAGTTTGTAATGGATTTAAGCGAGTTGAAGGAAGAAACAGGAGTTAGTGCGATGGATGTAGCTAAACGATTAATCGATTACGGTATTCATCCACCAACAATGTATTTCCCACTAATAGTTCATGAAGCATTGATGTTTGAACCGACAGAAACTGAGACGAAAGAAACTTTAGATAATTGTATTAGTGTTATGAAACAAATCTATGAGGAAGCTCATAGTGGTGTTGATTTACATAACGCTCCTTTAACTACTGAATTCTCTAGACCAGATGAGGTTCAAGCAGCTCGTAATCCGATTCTGCGTTATCATCATGATTAATAAATTATCGTTTTTTCAAAGTGTTTCTTTTTCGCCTTACTATAATCTCGCTTTAGAAGAATACTTCCTTAATGTCGCTAATGAGGATGAGGCTTTATTATACCTTTGGCAAAATGAGGATACGGTTGTTATTGGTCGAAACCAATCAGCACACAGAGAAGTAAATGAAAATGCCTTAAAAAAGGATGGTGCCTTATTAGCTAGAAGGACAACGGGAGGAGGAGCAGTCTTTCATGATTTAGGTAATTTAAACTTTACCTTTATTCTTCCTAAAAAAGATTTCTCCTTACAGAGACAAAACAATATTATTATTAACGCCTTAAAACAATTCAATTTGCAGGTAGAAGTAAGTGGTAGAAATGATTTACTTTTAGACTCTCGTAAATTTAGTGGTCATGCCTATCTATACCAAAAGGATTTTTGCCTGCACCATGGCACCTTAATGGTCAATACTGATCTCGATAAGATGAAAAGATATTTAAGGCCTAATAAGGATAAATTAAAGAGTCATTATGTAGATAGTGTTGAAAGCAGAGTTATTAATATTAATGATTTAAATTCCGATGTCACAATCGAAAGTTTAAGTTTAGCTTTAAAAAATAGTTTTCGAGAAGAGTTTGGTTGTCCAATGTATAAAAAAGAAATCTCTAATGAATTAGATATCTCTAAGTTTGCTAGTGAACAGTGGATATATGAATTAGGCAATAAGGGTAAAAAAGAGATTGAGAAGCGTTTTGATTGGGGCGGTTTAACACTTTGTTATAAGGAAGAAGAGGGTAAGATGAAGGATGTTGATGTATATACTGATGCATTAGATTACACCCTTGCCTTAAACCTTAAACAAGCCTTAGAAGGACAAGACTTAGATAAATTATCTTTATTAGGATTAGAAGATCCTTATTATGATGATGTGGAGGAATGGTTAAATGGCTGATTTAGTAATTGTAGGTGGTGGGCCTGCTGGTTATGTTGCGGCTTTACAAGCTAGTAAATTAGGCAAAGAAGTAACATTAATAGAAGAAGATAAGATAGGAGGAACCTGTTTAAATAGGGGTTGTATTCCTACTAAATCACTTTTGCATAGCGCTAAGTTATATAGTGACAGTTTAAAAAATAGCGAACTATTAAACTGTACTCCTACCTTTAACTTTTCTTTAGCCAATAGTAAAAAAGAAGAAGCTGTTAGCAAATTAAGAGAAGGAACTATCAAACTACTTGAAGCTAGTAAGGTAAATATTATTTATGCTAAGGCTGAGATAAAGGAAAAAGAGTTATATGTTAATGATGAGAAGTTATCGTATAACGATATAATCCTTTGTTTAGGTTCTAAACCGATAATGCCTAAAATTAAAGGCTATGATAAAAAGATTGTAGTAGATTCTAATATTTTATTAGAAAATGATAGTTTTAATTTTGAACATATTCTTATTATTGGCGGAGGAGTAATTGGTGTTGAATTCGCGAATGCTTACTGTAATATCGGCAAGAAGGTAACAATAGTAGAAGCCAAAGAAAAAATACTACCAGAGATGGATAAAGAAATCTCTCAAAACTTAACAATGCAATTAAAGAAAAAGGGAGCTACTATCATCACTAATAAGTCAGTTACTGAGATCTTAGATGATGGAGTTATAGTTGATGAAGAGAAGATTGAATGTGATCTTGTATTAATGGCAGTAGGTAGATGTGCTAATACTTCAAGTGTTGATGTATCTATCGCAAAGGATAATAGAGGTAACATCGTTGTTGATGATTGCTTCAAAACAAACTGTGAACACATCTATGCAGTAGGAGATTGTATTGGGGGTATTTTATTAGCTCATAACGCTAGTGGACAAGCTCAGGCTTGTGTCAATATGCTTTGTGGTAAAGATAAGGGTATTGATTTATCTTTAATACCATCTTGTGTATATACCGATAATGAGATTGCTTGTATTGGTAAACAAGAGAAAGAATTAAAAGAAAATAATATTGATTATAAGATTGGTAAATTTTCAATGCTAGCTAATGGTAAAAGTATTATTTCCGAAAGCGATAGGGGGTTTATTAAAGTAATTAGCGTTGATGATTATATTATTGGTGCAAGTATGATGTGTGAAAGAGCCAGTGATATGTTAACTATATTCTCAGAAGCTATCGCTAATAAATTAAAAGTAGAAGATTTAACTAAAATTATCTTCCCACATCCTTCCTATGTTGAAGGTTTAAAGGAAGCGATAGAAGACATAGAAGGAAACGCATTACATATTATTAAAAGATGAGCCTCTAAGTAAGGGGCTTTTTTAGTTATAATAGGTAAGAGGTGAAAATTATGTTAAAGAAATATAAATATGATGGTGAAAAGAAGTTTAAGTTAAAGAATGTTAAAACTGATGAAACTAGTTTATGCAAGAGTAAAGAAAAAGCAGAAAGTTTAATTGAAAAAAACAACGAAAAGATAGATGAGCTCCAACAAAAGCTCTATGCTGAGAAAAAGGAAGGATTAATAATTGCTTTTCAGGCGATGGATGCTGCGGGAAAAGATGGAACTATTAGAGCTGTTTTGCAGTGCCTTTCAACTCATGGTGTACATGAAGTAGCTTTTAAATCTCCTTCTAGCAATGAATTAGCACATGATTATTTATGGCGTATTCACTCTAACGTTCCAGCGAAGGGAGAGATCGCTATCTTTAATCGTTCTCATTATGAAGAATTACTTGTATATCGTGTTAAAGAATTATGGAAGTCACAGGCTAATGCGAAACGTATTGATTTAAAGAAAATTGTTGATAAAAGATTTAATGATATCAATAACTATGAAGAATACCTTTATAACAATAACGTTCGCATCGTAAAGATCTTCTTAAATGTTTCCAAAGACGAACAAGCACGTCGCTTCCTATCAAGAATTGAAGAACCAGAGAAAAACTGGAAGTTTTCAGGTTCTGATTACGAAGAAAGAAAATATTGGGATCAATACCAAAAGTGTTTTGAAGATGTTATCAACAAGACTTCAACTAAACATAGTCCTTGGTATGTAGTACCAGCTGATAATAAATGGTATATGCGCTATGTTGTCTCTGAAATTGTTTTAAAAACATTAAAGGATATGGACCCACATTATCCTGAGGTTACTAAGGAAAGACTAGAAACCTTTGCGGAATATAAGAAACAACTTGAAAAAGAGTTGAAGGGTAAGAAAAATGGAAAATAAACTAGAATATTTATTTTCTTTAGTTACTAGTAATGAAGTGGCTGAAAGGATGAGGGACACAGAGACTAAAAAACAATTAGTAAGTATTCATCCTAATTTCGCTAAGATGTATTATTGCACTCAACATAATCCTCATCACTGTTATGACTTATATGAACATACTATTCACTCTATTTTAAATATCGAAAGAGATGAATTAAGCTATGAAGAATATCGTGATTTACGTTTGGCAATGTTACTACATGATATTGGTAAAACAGAGACTAGGGGAGTAAGAAAGGTAGAGGGACAAGTTACTTATACCTTTGATGGTTATGAAATTGAAACCTTTTATGATCATGCTTTAAAAAGTAAAGAGATAGCTCAAGTTATTTTGAAGGATACACCTTTAAATGAGTTTAATAAACAACGTATCCTATTCTTTATTGAAGCTCATGATATGTTTATGCATTTTAAACCCAAAGAAGAATATGAAAGGGCTATTAATAATCCTTTTAGGGTCTTAATAAATAAAGAAAATGTATATCAAGCATTAAAAGATATATTAGAAAAATATCCTTTATTAAGTATGAATGACGGTTTACTTTTGATTAATTGTGCTAAAGCAGATGCTAAAAGTCAAAGTGAGTATGTCTATATGCCTAAGGTAGTAGATAATAAACAGGATTTTTCTAACTTAGTACTTGTAGAAACCAGAGCTAATAAATTAAAAAAGGTAGAACTAGTAGAGGAATGTATTAAAGAAATAATAAAAGACATTAGCTAATACTAATGCCTCTACCTTTTTCCCAGATATGACCACAATCCTTACAACAGGCCATCTTTATTTCGACTTCATTAACGTGAAGTCTTTCTTTTTTGGTAATTAAATGTACAAAATATAACACACCAAAAATAGAAGATAACCATAGATTCCACCACCAACCAAAAAATAACCAATAGAATATTGAATGTTTCTTATAGCTTTGTGTGGTTTTATTTATAGTCTCAGTGCTTGTATTAGTACTATGACATTTAGGGCAGTATATTACTTCACTTACTTTTTTATGTTGCGGAATTTCGTTTTTTAAATTAGCTAATTCAAATTCTTCCTCTTTTTCTTCTTCTAAAGCAAGAGCAATAGCTTGTTTGGTTTCTAAAAGAATATGCCCACAATTATGACATACTCTTTGATTTTCAGAAACGCTAGTACCACAGTTATTACAAATCACAAAAGTATTTTAACATAGCTAAATTTTAAGAAAATAAAATAATCAACTTTTGCAAGTAAAATAAGTGTTTGTAAGGGGAGATTTTGTTATAATAATTTGATGTAAAGGGGGATTACGAAATGGCCTTATTTGTCGGTGAGATGCAAAAACATCTCCAGGGACACAAAGATTTAACGGCTCATAAAGAAGTACTTGAATGCCCTGTACCTGCGGAAGTCGCGATTCCGCTAGTTCATGGAAACGCTAAGATTGAATGCTTAGTTAAAGAGGGTGATCAAGTTAAGATCGGTGATTTAATCGGTAAAAGAGATGATCATTTTTATGTGCCTTTTTTTGCGAGTGTATCTGGTAATGTTAAAGCAATTGAAAAACGTATGGGTTCTGCTGGTAAGCCAGTTGACCATGTCGTTATTGAAAATGATGGCTTAGATACTTTTGCGGATTTAACTACCTTAAACTATGAAAACGCCAATAGTGATGAGATTATTGAATTTATTAAAAATAAAGGAATCTTAGGCTGTGGTGGTGCTGGTTTTCCAACCTACTTCAAATATAAGACTGACGATTGTCACACTTTGATTGTTAACTGTGTAGAATGTGAGCCTTATATTACTGCTGATTTAAGTTCAATTGAAGTTTGGTTTGATGATTTTAAAGATGGTGTTAAAGCCTTATATAAAGCTAGTAAAGCTAGTGAATGTATCTTAGCTGTTAAAAAGGATAAAGTTGAAACTATCGCTTTATTAAATCAAGTAGCAGCTGAAGTTAATAACTGTAAAGTTGTAACTTTAAAGGATGCTTATCCAATGGGTTGGGAAAGAACTTTAGTTTATGAAACCTTAGGTAAGCGCTATGATAAGTTGCCAATTGAAGTTAACGCGATTGTTTCTAATGCAACCACTATTATTATGTGTGCTCAAGCAATGAAACAAGGTACTCCTATTTATAAACGTATCGTTACGGTTTCTGGTAATGCGGTTAAAGAACCGCATAATGTTATGTGTAGAGTAGGAACTTCTGTAGCTGATTTGATTAATGTTTGTGGAGGCTACAGCGAAGAAGAGATTTCTTTAATTGCCGGTGGTCCAATGATGGGTTCTTGCCTAACTAAAGATTCGATCTCAGTTTCTAGTATCTCTAATGCTTTTACAGTTTTAAAGGCTGAAAAGTATGATGAGATTGCATGCCTTAGATGTGGTAAATGTGTCGAACATTGTCCAAGTGGTTTACAACCTGTAAATATCGCCAATGCATTTAAATGTAACGATGTTGATCGTTTAGAAACTTTAAGAGTTGTCGATTGTGTTGAATGTGGTACATGTACTTATGTTTGTCCTTCATATATCCATATGACAGACAATATGCGTAAAGCTAAGCGTTTAATGACGCTAAAGAAGGCTTAGGAGGGAAGATGGAATTCAAATATAAAACTAGTCCTCATGGACATGACAATATTTCCACTAAGCAAATGATGAATTATTTAACTTTAGCTTTAGCTATTGTTTATGTCTTTGCTTTAGTTAGAAATGGTTTAAAGGGCTCTGCTTATTTAATTAATTGTATAGTCCTATTATTGGTTTCAATGGCTGTTTCTTTTGCGGTTGAACTAATATTCGCTAAGATCCAAAAGAAAGATTTAAAGAGCTTTATTACTTCTTCTTTCCCTTGGGTTACACCATTAATTTTAACTTTAATGGTTCCGGTAAACACCTTACCTTATGCCTTAGCTATTGCAACTTTGATTGCTGTACTTTTTGGCAAGATGGTATTTGGTGGATTTGGCCAAAACTTATATAATCCAGCTGCTGTTGGTCGTGCTGTTATCTTTACTTCTTTCGCAGGTAGCTTAAGCTCAAAGCTAGAAGTAGGAGCAACCCCAACTTCAACTATTGCTGGTAGTAATTGGTTATTATCAGCTGATGATTTCTCTAATTTCTTAAGTGATTTTGGTGGTTTATCAAATCTCTTCTTAGGAAATTATGAAGGGGCAATGGGTGAGACCTCTGCCTTATTAATTTTACTTTTAGGAGCTTTCTTAATTTATAAGAAGGTTATTGATTGGTATATTCCAGTAACTTACTTAGGAGTATTATTCTTAGGTACTTTAATTATTGGTTTAACTAATGGTTTAGGTTTAGCTTATCCACTTTTCTGTGTCTTTACTGGTGGTGCTGTATTTGCAGCTATTTTCATGCTGACAGATCCAGTAACTAATCCTAATACTAGAGCTGGTAAGATTGTTTTCTCAGCAATTGCTGCACTATTAACTGCTTTAATTCGTTATAAGGCTTCTTTACCAGAAGGTGTCTTATATTCAATTCTTTTAGCTAATACCTTAACTCCAGCTATTGAAAAATTCTTTGATGGTAAGGCTGATTTAAGATTAAAGAAGGATGCGATTGCTTGTATTGCTACTTGTTTAGTTTCGGCTTTAGCTATTTCTTGTTTAACTTTAGGTAGTAGTGCTGGTGTTTATAAGAGTGCAAGTGATTTTGAACATGGAGCTACCGTTTCTTTAAATGATAACTATGCAAGTAATGATGCTGGAATATTAGAAGAAAATGGTAATAAGTTAGTTGTTTCTGCTAATGGCTTTGCAGGACAAAGTGGTGGAGAAGCTAACGCATTTGATATTGAATTAAATGATGATGGTTCAATTAAATCTGTTGCCTTTAATTATTTTGCTGACACTGTTGGTATTGGTGATATGGCAGATAATGAAGCTTTCTTATCTCAATTTGCAGGTGCTACCTTAGATACAAGTGTTGATGTGGTTGCTGGTGCTACTAAAACTTCTGAGTCAGTTATTGCTGCTGTAAAAGCTGCTCTAGGTGGGGAAAACGAAGAAAGTGAAGCTAGTGACTTTAAGCGTGGTGCTTCTATTTCTTTAGCTGATGATTATTCATCAAATGCTGCTGAAGTGCTAAGTGAAAGTAATGGCGTATATACCGTAAGTGCTAAGGGTTTCCAAGGTGTTAATAGCTTTGAAATTGAAATGGCAAATAGTGAAATTACTAGTGTTAAATTTGTTGAGTTTAATGATACTGTTGGCATTGGTGATATGGCGGATGATGAAGCTTTCTTAGCTCAATTCATAGGCGCTGATAGTAGTAGTGAGATTGATGTTGTAAGTGGTGCAACCTTTACATCTAAATCTGTAGCTGCTGCAGTACAGGCNGTTTTAGGTGGAGGTTCTTCTTCAGCAGAGGGAGAAAGCACAAGCGCTGATTTTAATCACGGTGCTACTGTTTCTTTAAGTGATGATTATTCTTCTTGTTCAGCTAATATTACGAGCAGTGAAAATAATGAATATTTAGTTTCTACTGTTGGTTATGACCTTTCACCTAATGTTGTTAAGGTTGTGGCTGATAACGGTAATATCTCTGCTGTTAGTATTGAGAAATTCTCTGATACAACTGGCGTAGGTGATGCAGCAGATAATGAAGCTTTCTTAGATCAGTTTGTTGGGGTTACTTTGGATAGTGAAGTAGATGTAGTAAGTGGTGCTACCTTCACTTCTAAATCAGTTGTAGCCGCTGTACAAGCTGTCTTAAATGAAATGGGGGGCGAATAATGGAAATCAAGAAAATATTACATTTAGCTCTTTTCTTAGCTATAGTTTCAGCACTTGCGGGAGCTGTAATTGGTTTAGCAAACGAAGTTACTTCACCAATTATTGCTGGTAATGATATTGCTGCTGAAAAAGCTAATTTGGAACTTATGTATCCTAATGGTGAATTTGCTGCTGTTGATTATAGTGGCGATGATTCTAATATCTTAGGTATTTATTCAGTCAGTGGTGAAGGTTATGTTATTAAGGCTAGTGCTACTGGTTATAACACTTCAACACCAATTATTGTTTTGATTGGTTTTGATGAAAGTGGAACCACTACTGCTATTCAGGTACTTCAACAACAAGAAACTAGTGGTATTGGCTCTAAGGTCTTTGAAGCAGATTGGCTAAATTCTACCTATGTTGGCAAGACTAGCTCTGATTCGATTGATACGATGAGTGGTGCTACTTTCTCTTCTACTGCAATGCAAAATATTATGGCTAGTGCTTTTGAAGCAATTGCCGGATTGGGGGCTTAAGATGTGGAAGAATTTTAAAAATGGTTTTATAAAAGAGAATCCTGTCTTTGGTTTATATCTAGGCATGTGTTCTTCTCTAGCAATTTCAACTTCTTTAAATAACGCTATTGGTATGGGTGTCTGCGTTACTTTGGTTTTAATCTTCTCTAACGTATTAGTTTCCTTAGTTAGAAAGATTACTCCAGACGAGATCAGAATTCCTGTTTATATCGTTATTATCGCAACCTTAGTATCGATCGTTGATATGATTGTTCATGCCTTTACTCCTGAATTATATGAATCTTTAGGTGTATTCTTAGGCTTGATTGTTGTTAACTGTATTATTTTAGGTAGAGCAGAAGCCTTTGCTTCTAAAAACTCAATTATTCCTTCTGCAATTGATGGTTTAGGAATGGGATTAGGTTATACCTTTGCCTTGCTATTAATCTCAACTGTAAGAGAATTTCTCTCCAGTGGTTATTTAGCATTCTATAACCCATTCAATACTTCACAAACAATCTTTAAGATTGGCGCTGAAGCTTTAGCTAATTATAAGATTACTTTATTCTCTCAACCTGTTGGTGCCTTCTTAGTCTTTGCAATCTTTGCAGCTATCTTTGGTGTTTTAAGAGAGAATATCAATAAAAAAGAAGAAAAGGAGGCTAAATAATGGAACTATTAACTATGGCTATTTCAGCCATCCTTATCAACAATATTGTTTTAAATAAGTTTCTAGGTCTATGTCCTTTCTTAGGTGTCTCTAAGAGTTCAAAAAGTGCCATTGGTATGGGTTTAGCAGTTACCTTCGTTATCTTTGGCGCTTCAATGATCACTTATTTCTTAAACTATGCCATCCTTGTACCTTTAGAAATCGAATATATGCAACTGATTACTTTTATCTTAGTAATTGCCGCATTCGTTCAATTTGTCGAGATGTTTATTAAGAAATATTCTCCAAGTTTATATAAGACTTTAGGTATTTACTTACCATTAATTACAACTAACTGTGTTGTCTTATATGTTGCTCAAGATAACATTACTCAAGGCTATAACTTAGTTGAAACAATGGTTAACTCTTTAGCAGTACCTTTAGGATATATGTTAGTACTTTATCTATTTGCTTGTATGCGTGAACGTTTAGATTCTGCTGATATTCCTAAGGCATGGAAGGGCAATCCTATTGCCTTAGTTACAGCTGCCTTAATGGCTTTAGCATTTGCTGGATTGGCAGGTATGGTTTAATGCTTAAGGCAATCATCTACTTTGTAGTATTAGCTGTAATTTACGTTATAGGCTATTATTTAAATTCAAAGACTAAAGTACCTGCGGGTTGCGAAAAATACTTCGTAGCTTGCAGTAATTGCCAGGATTATAGCTGTGGTGCTAATCCTGTCTATAAGGAGAAGAAAAATGATTAAATCAGCATTAATGTTACTTGTAGTAGGGGCAGTTCTAGGTGTTCTACTTGCGATTGCTGGAGCTATCTTTGCAGTTAAGCAAGATGAAAGATTAGAAAAGGTCTTAGAAATGTTACCTGGTTATAACTGTGGTTCCTGTGGTTATCCTGGATGCTCAGGTATGGTAGCTGCTCTAATCGAAAAAGAGACTGATACCTTAAACTGTCGTCCATGTAAACCTGATCAAAGAGTTGTCATTGTTGATTACTTAAACAATACTCCTGGACCAGATGGCGAAACCTTAAAAGTAAAATCAATTTAAGCAAGCTACGGCTTGCTTTTAAAATGTCAAGACTGTATTTCTATATTTGCACTTGTTATAATGTAAGTGCCTAATAGGTATTTAATTTCCTACATATTAATATCGGGACCACATAAGTACATAGCTGGTTGTTGAAAACCGACTATTGTCGGGATCCTTAAAAGTTATGCTTCGGGACCCACCTGGGAAGCCGGGTAATTTAAAACCTATTAGGCTTATAAGAAAGGAAAGCATATGACAATTACTCAACAAACAATAGCTTATTTAATTGGCGGAATTGTTATTGGTTTAGTTATTGGTTTCTTCTTAGCTAAACATTACTTCGAGAAACAATTAAAGGAAAACCCACCAATCAACGAAAAAATGATTAGAGCAATGTATAATCAGATGGGTAGAAAGCCTAAAGAAGCTGATATTAAAGCTATAATGAAAACCTTTAATCAAAAATAAAATTAAAGTTAAATTAAGAACTTAATATAAATAAGTTCTTTTTTATTTTTAGTAGATAAAGAAGATAAAATAGCCTAAATTTATCAACGTCTTGTCGAAATGTTGAAATATGTTTTGAAACGGATATACTAAACATTAAAAAACCTCTTAATAATTTAAGAGGTTTTTTAGAATAATCAATTTAAATTAATTAGCGTAAGAAGGAAACCTTGCTTTCGCTTTTGTTATAGATTCTAATGATATTAGGGATATGTCTAACTATTACTAGTATCGCTAGAATTAGAGTTAAAAAGGCGATGTATTTATGATTAAAGAAGATAAAACCAATAATGGCTGCCGAAAGTAAAGATACCATACTTGATAAAGAAACCATTCTTGATAAACCTAAAGTTAATAAGAAGATTAATAAAGGATAAATAAAGCAGAAAACAGCATCTTCAAAACCAAAGACAGCTAAACCTAATAAATAACCAAAACCGGTTGCTACACCTTTACCACCATTAAAATCAGTAATGATAGAGAAACAATGTCCTACTACACAACATAATCCAGCAAAAGGAACCGCATCTTTACATAAGACATTGCATAAGGCCATAAATAAGAAAGCCTTCATAGCATCTAAAAAGATAACTAATAAACCAATTGGTCTGCCTAAGACTCTACCAGCATTAGTACCACCTATATTACCAGAACCATATTTACGGATATCTTTTTTAAAGAATACCTTACCAATTAGTAATCCCCAAGGGATAGAACCAACTAGATAAGCGATTACACAAAGAAATAAAATTTTAAAGAAATTCATACACTTTACCTCTCATAAATTTTAACATATTTAAGCAAAGATAAGGCTTTAAAATGCTATAATGTAAAGGTTAGAAATGAGGTAGTATGTCGTTAAAATACAATGCTGAAAGCATTCAAATATTAGAAGGTTTAGATCCAGTAAGAAAAAGACCGGGCATGTATATTGGCTCGGTTGATTCTCGTGGTTTACACCATTTGATTTGGGAGATTGTCGATAATGCGATCGATGAAGCACTGAATGGTTATGGTAAACAAATAAGTATTGAATTAAATAAAGATGGTTCATGTACTGTTACTGATAGTGGTAGAGGTATGCCGGTAGATAAACACTCGAGTGGCAAATCGGCACTTGAAGTTATTTTTACTGTCTTACATGCAGGTGGTAAATTTGGCCAAGGTGGTTATAAAACTAGTGGTGGTTTACATGGTGTTGGTGCTTCGGTTGTTAATGCTTTAAGTGAATGGTTAGAAGTAGAAGTATGTAGAGATAAAAAGCGTTATTTTATGCGCTTTGAAAAGGGTAAAAAAGTTGAAGGTTTAAAAGAGATAGGCTCATGTAATCATAGTGGTTCTAAGGTAACTTTTAAACCAGATCCTAAAATCTTTTCAACTACCCAATTTCATTTCGGTACTGTTTCTTCTAGAGCTCAAGAAGAAGCTTTCTTATTGAAAGATGTTGAATTAATCGTTAAGGATCATAATACTGGTGAATCAGTTAATTATTTATATAACGATGGTTTAAAAGCCTTTATTGAATATTTAAATGAAGATAAGGATACTTTAAGCCCAATTACTACCTTCCATGGCGAAAGTAATAATATCTTAGTTGATGTTGCTTTCCAATATTGTGATTCTTATCAAGAGAATACTTTCTCCTTCGTTAATCTTGTTAGGACAAGTGATGGAGGAAGTCATGAAGTAGGTTATAAAACAGCTTTTACTAAGGCTTTTAATGACTATGCTAGAAGTAGTGGCTTTTTGAAAGAAAAGGATAAAAACTTTGAGGGAAGCGATGTTAGAGAGGGTTTAACTAGTATTCTTTCAGTCACGGTACCGGAAAATATTCTACAGTTTGAAGGTCAAACNAAGGGAAGACTCGGNACTCCTCAAGCTAAACAGGCAGTAGAGAATGTAGTAAGNGAGCACATGACTTACTTTTTAAGAGANAATAAGGAAACTGCTGATTTCTTGATTAAAAAGATTCAAAAGGCTGCGATTGCTAGAGAAGCCGCTAGAAAGGCTAAAGATGATGCTAGAAAGGGTAAAAAGAACTCTTTAAAATCAGAAAAAGTCTTATCTGGTAAATTAGCTGATGCTCAATCTAAGGACTATAAACGTTTAGAACTTTTCTTAGTAGAGGGTGATTCTGCTGGTGGTTCAGCTAAGAAATGTCGTGATAGTAAATATCAAGCAATACTACCTTTAAGAGGCAAGGTTTTAAATACTGAGAAAGTTTCTTTAAATGAGATTGAAAGAAATGAAGAATTGAATACGGTTATTCATGCTTTAGGAGCAGGTGTTGGTTCTAACTTTAATGTTGAAGATATTCATTATGATAAGGTCATCATCATGACTGATGCTGATACTGATGGTGCTCATATTCAAATACTGTTATTAACTTTCTTTTATCGTTATATGCGTGAGTTAATTGAAACCGGACATGTCTATATTGCAATGCCTCCTTTATATCGCGCTATTAAGGGTAAAACGATGACTTATTGTTATTCGGATGCTGAATTAAACGCCTTAAGAGAAGATGGCAGTAAATTAGATATTCAAAGATATAAAGGACTAGGAGAAATGGATGCTGATCAATTATGGGATACAACTATGGATCCAGAAAAAAGAACTTTAATTAAAGTAACCATTGAAGATGCGGCAATGGCTGAAAGAAGAGTATCTGTTTTAATGGGTAATAAACCAGAGTTAAGAAGACAGTGGATAGAAGAAAACATTGATTTTACATTGGAAGAAGATTTTAAGGTAGAGAAACATGGCTAAGAAGAAAGAAGTAGAAATTGTTGAAAATAACGTTGAATGGGGTCTGGAAGACATCATGTCAGACCGCTTTGCGCGTTATAGTAAATACATTATTCAAGAAAGAGCTTTACCTGACGCTAGAGACGGTTTAAAGCCAGTACAAAGAAGAATTCTTTTTGCTATGGATCATGATGGCAATACCAATGATAAACCTCATCGTAAATCTGCTAAAACAGTAGGTTTAGTAATTGGTACTTATCATCCTCATGGTGATACCTCTGTTTATGATGCGATGGTTAGAATGTCGCAAGATTGGAAGATTAATGTACCTTTAATTGATATGCATGGTAATAATGGCTCGATTGATGATGATCCTCCAGCCGCTATGCGTTATACCGAGGCTAGATTATCTAAGTATTCTTCATTATTGTTAAACGATATTGATAAGGGTACCGTAGCTATGACCAATAACTACGATGATACCGAACTAGAGCCTACAGTTTTGCCAGCTACTTTCCCTTTGCTTTTAGTAAATGGGGCTACAGGTATCGCTAGTGGTTATGCAACTAATATTGCACCTCATAATCTAAATGAAGTTATTGAAGCTACCATCTATCGCTATGAAAATCCTGAGTGTTCTTTAGATGAATTAATGAATTTTGTGAAAGGACCTGATTTTCCTACTGGTGGTATTGTTCAAGGTAAGGAAGAGATCAAAAAAGTATTTAGTGAGGGAAAAGGTAAGGTTGTTTTAAGAGCGAGAAGCGAAATCGTAGAAAATAGAACTAATAATCAAATTGTGATCTCAGAAGTTCCTTATGAAGTTATTAAATGCGAATTAGTTAAAGATATTGACTCTATTCGTTTAAATCGTGATTTAGACGGAATAATGGATGTTAGAGATGAAAGTGATCGTAATGGTATTAAGATTGTTATTGATTTAAAGAAGGATTTAGATCCTCAATTAGTTTTAAATTACTTATATAAGAATACCGATCTACAAGTTAACTATTCTTACAATATGATCGCAATCGAAAATCATCGTCCTGTTATTCTTTCTTTAGCTAGGGCGATAGATGCTTTTATTGATTTTAGAAAAGAAGTTGTTTTAAATCGTTCTCATTACCTCTTAAATCAAAAACAAGCAAGAATGCATGTTTTAGAAGGTTTAATGAAGGCTATTTCGATTCTTGATGAAGTTATTGAAATTATCCGCTCTTCTAAAGATAAGGCTGATAGTAAAAGGCGTTTAAAAGAAGCCTTCTTATTCTCCGAGGAGCAAGCCGAAGCAATCGTTACCTTACGTTTATATCGTTTATCTTCAACTGATATTACTTTATTAAAAGAAGAATATACCAAATTAGCTAGTGAATCCAATGAATTAAAGGGTATTATTTCTTCTGCTGATATTTTAAGATCAACGATTATTAAAGAATTAAGACAGGTAGCTAGTGATAATCCTAGTCCTCGTAAGACAGTTATTGAAGATGAAGTAGAAGAAATTGTTATCAATAAAGAAGCGATGATAGCTAATGAAGGTGTCTATATCTCAATCACAAGAGATGGTTATATTAGAAGATATAGTGAAAGAATCTATGCTTCTAATCCTGATTCTTTGCCTAGCTTTAAAGAGGGTGATTATTTATTAGGCATTAGCCATTGTGAAACCTTGGATAACCTTTTAATTTTCTTAGATAGTGGTGAATATGCGCATTTACCTATTTATCGTTTAGAAGATAGTAAGTGGAAAGAAATAGGAACCCATTTATCGCATTATGTAAAGCTTAATGGTGGTGAGAAGATTGTTTCTGCAGTTTTAGTTAAAAACTTTGAAACTGGAGCTTATATCATCACTGTTTCCTCTTCTGGCATGATTAAAAGATCTTTAGTTTCTGGATTCCAATTAAATAGATATAATCGTCCTTCAGTAGCCATGAAGCTTAAACAAGGTGATAAATTAATTGGCGCAAAGCTCTCTTACGATAAACAAGAAATATTACTTGTATCAAAGGATGGTTACTATAATCGTTATTCAAGTGAAGTTTTAACTCCTATTTCTACTCATGCTCAAGGAGTTAAGGGGATAAACGTTAAAAATGATGAGGTAGCTACTTTTACTGTTATCGATGATAAGCCTGATACCTTTATTGTTGAAAGTAATGCCAATGCAAAAAGAATTCATTTAAGCGATATTCCTACAACTAATCGTGCCACTAAGGGCTTAAGACTGTTTAAACAAAGAAAATCTTCTCCTTTTAAAGTAAAATATGTCTTTACTACTAATAGTTCTGACTCTTTTATTGCTTATGATAAAAGTGAAATGAATTGGGGAGTAAAGGATGTGCCTTTAATGGATAGAGAAGCTAGTTTCTCTAAGGGTTTAGCCTTAAATAGCGATTTCTTCTTATTGCATAGTGATTTGAGTGATATTGAAATGTGCCAAACAGTTCCTTTAAAACAGGAAGTTGAAATTAAAAGTAATCCCCTAGAAGAGATTAGTTTATTTGATGAAGTATTTAAGGATGATGATGAAGCTTAAACCAACGCTTTGTTTAAACTCACTTAAAGATATCAATATTAATAGTCTTTATTATGCAGGAGTTAAACTGGTCTTTTTAGATTTTGATAATACTTTGGTTGCTTTAGAAAGCGAAGAAATATCTAAAGAGGGTAAAAACTTTATTGATGAATTAAAAGAGAAAGGCATAAAGATTATTGTCTTAAGTAATAATTTTTCTTCTCGATTAGAGAAGGTTTGTCAGGATAATGATTTAAAATACTATTCTTTTATTTGTAAACCTTTACCTTTTTTATATGCTTATTTAATTAAAAAGGAGAAGCTTAATAATAAACAGGTAGTTGCCATAGGTGATCAATATTTTACTGATATTGTACCTACTAAATTAATTGGTATTAGATCAATTCTTTTAACCAAAACCAATCAAAAAGAAAGATTGTTGACTACTTTACTGCAACCCTTAGAAAGGTGGATTATTAATGGCTAAGTGTTTAGGCTGTGGGGCAACCTTACAAATAGAAGATCCTCAGAAAATTGGTTACGTCTCTAAAAAAGGTCAAGAGTACTGTAGACGTTGTTTTCGCTTACGTAACTATAATGATTTAACTTTAGATGTTAGAAATAAATTAGATTATGATGATTTATCTGTTTTATTAGAAGAAGAAAAAGAGGCACTGGTATGTATAGTTTTAGATATCTTGTCTTTGACATCTTTTATTAAAGCTAATTACTTAAATAGGTTTAAAGATCATAAATTTATTATTTTAATTAATAAATTTGATTTATTACCATACTCAATCAATGAAGAGAAGATTATTAATAATATCCAAGAGATCTTGAAGAAAGAAATGGTAAATAATACTAATTTTTTAACTGCTTTCATCTGCAGTAAAAACGATAAAAACTTTAAAGAGATGTTTTATGAATTTGTGGATGAATATCAATTTAATAAGTTTATCTTTGTAGGTGATTTTAATGCTGGTAAATCTTCTTTAATCAATCTATTAACTGATAGTAAAGAATTAACTAGTTCGATGTATCCGGGAAGTTCAATTAATGTAAATAAGAAAGAATATCTAAATTATATTTTTTATGATTCTCCAGGCTTAGAAAATAAAGGCAACATATATATGCATATACCTAGCTCTAAAATAAGTCTTTTAAAGTATAACTATGCAATTAAACCTATAACGTATCAAATAAATAGTAAACAAAGTTTTATTTTTGATGGTTTATTTATCCTTAGTGTAGAAGGAAAAGGAGGAAGCGTTATCTTCTATTTGCCTGATACCTTAAATATTTTACGTACCAAGAAAGATAATTTAGAAAACTATTTAAGTAAACACCAAAAAGAATTTAACTTTAATTTAAATTTAGATACTGGCTATGAATTTGCTAAGATTGATAAGAAGGAATACGAAATAAGTGGATTAGGTTTTGTGCGTTTAGTAAATATTGAAAAAGCAGATTTTATTTTAGAGAAAAATGTAGGAATATACGAAAGAGAGATTTTAATATGACAGGTAAACAAAAAAGATATTTACGCTCCTTAGGAGTTAATTTAAGACCTTTAATTTTAGTAGGTAAAGAGGGTTTAAGCTCTAACTTATTGGATGCTTTAGATAATGCGTTATTGGCTCATGAATTAGTAAAAGTAAGTGTGCTTAAAAGCTGTGAAGAAGAAATTGAGGAAGTTGCCTCTTATTTAAGTATTAATAGTAAAAGTGACTTAGTACAAACTATTGGTCGTACTTTACTTTTTTATCGTAAGAATAAAGAAAAGAAGGATGGTATTCGTTTACCGTGAACTATCAGGTTATTTGTGAACTGCCTTTAAGTAAGGCTAACTATCAAAAAATAATTGAACTTCATCAAAAAGAAAGAAGTTCTAAGTTTTATTTTGCGGTTGAAGACTATTTTCAAGAAAGTATTTTAAAGGAAGCTTTTAAATACCAAAGATATGTTTATTTTGAAAAAAAAGAGAAAAGTAAAGAATTGGTTTTAAAAGATAACGTTAAATTATCCTTAGCTAACCTTTCTAAGTTTGTTTATCCTACTAATCTTTATTATTTAAATAACTTTGATTATTTGAAACCCTTAATCCAGGAAATGGTATCTGAAAAAAGATATAAACATATTTTAAGTGTGGCAGATTGTTGTAAGGAATTAGCTAGCCATCATCATATTGATACCCATCAAGCTTATCTATGTGGTTTACTACATGATTGTTTAAAGGATTATAGCGAAGAAGAATTAGATGCCTATTTAAAATATTATGATCCTGATAAATTAGCTGCACCTGAACCTATTAAACATGGCTATGCTTGCAAGTATTTTCTAAAAGAAAACTGTAATTATTATGATAAAGATTTATTGAATGCAATCTATCATCATTCTGATGGTGAAGCCAATACTAAATTAGCGAGAATACTATATATTGCCGATAAAAGAGAACCTTTAAGAAAGATAGATGATAATATTTATGAGATCTCATTAAAGGATTTGAGTTTAGGTTTTAGATTACTTAAAAAAGATGTTGAAAGGTATTTAAAAGAGAAAAATGGATAAAACATTAACTAAAGTAAAAGAAATTATTGAAGATAAATTAGGATTAGATATAGTTGTCTTAGATTTTAGAGAAAACAATCCTTTTGTTGATTATTTTGTGATAGCTAGTGCTAGAAATGAGATGAATGCTTTAGCTATTATTAATGAATTAGAAGATAAATTAAGTGGTGAATACGAAGTAAAGAATAAAGATTGTGTTAAAGATTCTGGTTGGTTTTTACTAGAAGTAGATAACTGCTTAGTTCATATTTTTTATGATGGTAAAAGAGAATATTACGGCTTAGAAGAATTATGGAAAGATTTACGAGTTTAGAAGCTAATTATTCTTTTTTAGCTAAATATTATGATGAATTATTAGGTGATAAAGAAGCTTATCTTTCTTATTTACCCTATGTAAAGAAGAAAGGTAAGGTTTTAGAATTAGCTAGTGGTAATGGTGATTTCGCACTTCTATTAAAAGAAAATGATTACGATATTATAGCTAGTGATATCTCTAAAGAAATGAAAGAAGTAGCTATTAATAAAGGCTATAGTGGTCAATATTTAATTTTAGATATGCGTGATTTTATCTTAGAAGAAAAGTTTGAAACTATAGTTTGTATTAATGATTCTTTTAATTATTTAAAGCCTGAAGAACTAGACTCATATTTTGATAATATTGCAAAACACTTAAAAGAAAAGGGTGAGTTTATTTTTGATAGCCACCATCCTTTACGTTTAAAAGAATTTGAAAATGAATATATTGAAGAAGGTCAGCTAAGTGAAATAAATTATCAATGGACTATTGTATCTGATACAATAAATAAAACTTTAAGTGAAAACTTTGTCTTTTTTTCTGATTCTGGCACCTACTTGGAACAACATCTTCAATATGTTTATGAGATTGAAGAGATAAAAGAAGTAGCTAGTAAATATTTTGATTTAGAATTTGTTGAGATATTTGANGNNGAAAAGATATTNATTAGAGGGATTAAAAAATGATAGGAATTATTACNGCAATAAATGATGAGATTCTAGCTTTAAAAGACAGTTTATCTGATTATAAAGTTGTTGAAAAAGATGGTTGCATATTTTACGAAGGAGAAAATTATGTAGCTATTAAAGCGGGAGTAGGTAAGGTAGCTTGTGCTTATCACTGCACCAAATTAATTGATTTATATCATCCTGAATTACTGTTAAATGTTGGGGTTGCAGGTTCATTAAAGGAAGAGATTAAAACTGGTTCTTTAGTAATTGCAGATAAAGTTACTTATCATGATTTTATTATTCCTGAAGGTTTGGTTGATGATGAGATTTATACCTATGAAGTAAAAGAGAAAGAATTAGCGATAGCTAAAAAATTAAAAGAAGCTGATATTTATTTTGGTAGTATCATTTCTGGTGATTTATTTGTGCAAAAAGAAGACGCTTTAAAGATTTTAAAAAGATTTCCGGAAGGCTTAGCGTGTGAGATGGAAGCGGGCGCTTTAGCACAAGTAGCTACTTTAGCTAATTTGCCTTTTTTAGTTATTAGAGCTATTTCTGATGTAGCAGTTAGTGAAGGTAACGATGTTCAGTTTGATGAATTCTGCGCTAAAGCTGCAAAAAGAAGTGCTAAATTCTGTAAGGATTATTTGGAGTTATACTATGGAAAATAAATTGGATGAACTTTATATTGATCGTTTAAGATGGTTACTTTGTAATGGCTATAAGGCTAAGTTAGATAGTAAAGAGATTTTATTGTGTTTATATTTACAGTTTCTACAAGAAAACAATCAAGATATCGACTTTAAACAATTATCCTTATTATCTGGATTAAGTACTAATGAAATTGATTCTTTAATTCAAAAATTAGTTGAACAGACTTATTTAAAAATTAATATTGTTGATAATAAGGTTAATTATGATCTTTCTAATTTATATTTAGGTAATAAAGATTATGTGGCTAAAGATACCTTATCTTTATTTGAAGAAGTATTCTCTAGACCCTTTAATACTAGTGAAATTCAAAAGATATCTGATCTCGATAGACAGTATTCTTCCCAAGCCATTATTTCGGCTTTAAGAAGGGCAGATGCTGCTAGAAAATTAAGCGTAGGATATGTTGAAGCAATCTTGAAAGATGAGTAGAGAGTTAGAGATTTTAAGTATTATTGAAAATTTATATCCTGAAGCTCACTGTGAACTTAACTTTTCTAATGTTTTTGAGCTTTTGTGTGCCGTAATGTTAAGTGCGCAAACTACTGATATTTCAGTTAATAAGGTTACTCCAAGCTTATTTAAAAAGTATCCCGATCCTTACTCATTATCACAGGCTAATATAGATGATGTAATAATCTGTATTAAAAGTATTGGTTTATATCACAATAAGGCAGCTAACTTAATCAATATGGCTAAAAGCTTATGTGAAAACTTTAATGGTGAGGTACCTGATAGTAGAGATGAGTTAATGTCTTTAGCAGGGGTAGGAAGAAAGACGGCTAATGTAGTATTAGCTGTTGGTTTTAAAAAAAGTGCTATTGCGGTAGATACACATGTTGAAAGAGTGGCTAAAAGATTAGGTTTAGCTAAGCAAAAAGATAATGTCTTAGAAGTAGAAGAGAAATTGATGAAAGCTTTTCCTAAAGAAAAATGGGCTAATGCCCATCATCAATTATTATTCTTTGGTCGCTATACTTGCAAAAGCCAAAGACCCTTATGCGATAATTGTCCTTTACGTGAGTATTGCCTTTACTTATGATAGAGGACTCTTTTATTTTCATATACTGGACTCTCACTCAATCTAACACCTAACTTTTTTAATGTAGAACGATCAATTGAAGAAAGAATAACACTACTATGAGCTTCACAATCTGCTAAAAGTGGTAAACATTCGATTGCTTTAGAGCAGACATCGGAAGTAGTAGATTGAATTGCTAAAGCGATTAAAACTTCATCGGTATGTAAACGAGGATTAGTACCACGTAAATAACTTGTTTTCATCTTTTGCACTGGTTCAATAATACTAGCTGAAAGTAGATTAATATCTGGTAAACCCGCTAGAGTTTTTAAAGCGTTTAATAGACATGATGAGCTAGCACCTAAAAGATCGGTTGTTTTGCCATAGACTATTTCATCATTAGGTAACTGCAATGCCATAGCAGGTAGCTTTGTTTTTTCGGCTATTGTTTCTGCTGGGTTTATACAAGGAAGATAAGCATTATCAATATTAGCCTTAGCCATAATAGCTTCAATCTTTTTAATAGCATCTTCACTAGAATTTTCTTTTAAATATTGAACTTTTTCATTGTAATAACGACGACAGATTTCATGTTTCGCCGCTTCCTTACAAGCTTCATCATCACTAATACAAAAACCAGCCATATTAACACCCATATCGGTAGGTGATTTATAGATGTTTTCGCCACTTATTCTTAAAAGTAAATCGCTTACTACTGGAAATGCTTCAACATCACGATTATAGTTAACGGTAATTTCTTGATAAGCATCATAGTGGTAAGGATCAATCATATTAACATCATTTAAATCAACAGTTGCTGCCTCATATGCCAAATTAACTGGATGATTTAAAGCTAGATTCCAGATTGGAAAGGTTTCGAACTTGGCGTAACCTACCTTATGTCCTTGAGAATGTTCATGATACATTTGTGATAAACAAGTAGCTAGTTTACCACTACCTGGTCCAGGCGCTGTTACAACAACCAACTGTTTAGAAGTGGCTAAATATTCATTCTTGCCAAAACCATCCTTAGAAAGAATTAATTCAACATCATTAGGATAGTTTTCAATCGGATAATGATAGGCAACTTTAATACCGCTTTTTTCTAATTGTCTTCTTAGCTTTTGGGCTTGGACTTGTTTCTGGTAATGAGTAATAACAACACCACTAACCTCTAATTCAAAATCATTGAACATATCAATTAATCTAAATAAGTCTTGCGAATAATTGATACCTAAATCGGCTCTAATTTTATTCTTTTCAACATCATTAGCATTAATCGCTAAAATAATTTCAGCCTTATCCTTTAAAGCCATCAACATTTGAATCTTGGCATCAGGTTCAAAGCCGGGTAAAACTCTAGAGGCATGGTAATCATCAAATAATTTGCCTCCAAATTCTAGATAAAGCTTATTAAAATTAGAAATCCTTTCCAAGATATGATTGGATTGTTCGCGGATATATTTTTGACAATCAAAGCCTATTTTCATATAAAAGCCCCTTAAATATTATAAGGGGCTAATTTAAGGATTTGCTAGTTAATTTTACGAATTATACCTAAAGGTGTACTTTGACTATCTTGTCCTAGTGGATTATCTTTTAAAATCTGCACCAATTCTTCTTTGTCTAAAGAAGGGGAAGAAGCTCCTAGAATATTTCCTCCTAAATCATTGATATCAACAACCGCTGCATCTATACCGATTCTTTCAGCTATATTTTTTGCAACCTTTTCGGGATTATCGGGAGATAAAACAACGTATTGATTATAAGGGGGAATAGTATTAGGAGTAGGTCCATCAATCGAAGAAGCCTTAGAACCAGCTACGATATAAAACCATCCTTTTTTACCGATTGCTTTACCGATTGCTCCAGCAGCTGAAGCTAAAAGGATTCTAGCAGTACCACATTCCTTAATGGCATAATGCATAGTTTCAGGTATTCCTAAACCAATACCGTGACTTGTCTTAGTTACAAACTTAGATAAGAAAGTAGCTAGTTTACTAGGTTCAATTGCACTCATTGGTATAGCTCTGCCTTGGGTACAAGCTACACATTTTTCTGATATAAAAACAATGTCGTTTTCTTCTCTAATATCTTTAGTATATTCATCTACTAAAGTAAGTAAGTCATCTCCTTCATAGAAAACTTTTGTTTTGATAGGGATTCTTTTGAAAGTTTTGCCGTTCACAACGATGTTTTCTTCTTTAATCATGTTAATATTTTAGCAGTAAAAAGGATGTAATATTTATGTTTTATGAACAACAACTTCAAAAAATAAAGGATTTAATTGCACAGGAAAAGTTTGAAGAGGCCTATGACTTAATAGCAGAAGAGTTAAGTATGCCCTATATCCCTGCTGATTTTGAAAAAGAATTATTAGAATTAATGGATCAATTACCACAAGCAGTAGTAAATGGTAAAGAAATTAGTGATCAAGAAATAGAAGAATATTTAAAGGGAGATGTTGAACATCAAGTGATTGCGATTACTAATTTATTTAAAAAGAATATTCGCAATTACCTGCCTTTATGTCAAGAATATTTATTGGGTGAGGGGGATAGTTCTTGTAAGTGCTTATTAATTTATGTTTTGATGGCTCAGGAAGTAAGCAGTGAAATATCCTGTTTAAAAGATGGCGTTCAATATGACTTTATTCCTAATCAGATTTTGGCTCCTGAAGTAAGCGATGGTTATATCAAGGGTTTAGAAATAATCGAACAACATTTTGCGAAAAATCCCTCCTTAATCAATTTAGCTGAACAACTTTTGGCTCAGGATTGTTTAAATTATTTACCATTAACTTACGAAGAAGATGAAGCTGAAACTTTAGCTGGTGGAATAATTCAAGAAATAGAAAAGATGATGAATGAAGTAATCATTGAAAAAGAGGCACAAGCATAAGAAGGGTCGCATAGACCTTTTTGTTTAAGCTATAAGTAAGCACTTAAATAGCACTAAAACTTATAAAGAAGTGCTATAATAAATCAGTCTAGGAGGTTTTATGTCAGAGTATAAAAAAATTGAAAACGCGAAAGCGGAATTAACTGTTAAAGTAGATAAAGAAAAGTGGGCTGAAGCTCAAGAAAAAGCTTTTAATAAATTAGCTAAAAATGTTGAGGTTGCTGGCTTTAGAAAAGGTCAAGCACCTAAGACTATGATTCGCCAACAATTAGGTGAAGGTAGAATCATGTTGGAAGCTGCTGAATCTTTAGCTCAAGGTGAATTAGAAGCAGCAATTAAGGAACACGATTTAACTTTAATCGATCGTCCAGAATTAAAGATCGAAGAGATGAATAGCGATGCTTTAACTCTTGGCTTTATTTGCCCTGTTTATCCTGATGTTGAATTAGGAGATTATAAGAAGATCGAATACAAAGAAAAAAAGGTTAAAGTAACTAAGGCTGATGTTAGTAAGGAGATCGATAATATCCGTGAGCGTAAGGCTGAAATGGAATTAAAGGAAGATGGTAAAGCTGAAAAGGGTGAAACTGTCGTTATCGATTATGTAGGCGAGATTGATGGCGTTCCTTTTGAAGGAGGAAGCGCTGATAATCAAGAATTAGAATTAGGTTCAGGCGCTTTCATTCCTGGTTTTGAAGATCAATTGGTTGGCTGTAAGTCAGAAGAGAAAAAGGATGTTAAGGTTACTTTCCCTGAGGATTATCATGCTGAAGATTTAGCTGGTAAGGAAGCTGTCTTCCATGTTACAGTTCATGAAATCAAAAAGAAGGTTTTACCTGAATTAGATGAGGAATTAATTGCTGAATTACAGATTCCAGAAGTAAAAACTCAAGAAGAATTAGAAAAATATATTCATGATCAATTAAGTGAATCACAAAAATTTGAGAATAAACAAGTCGCTGAAGCTGAACTATTAGATAAGTTAGTTTCTGAAAGCAAGATTGAAATTCCTGAGGTTATGATTAACGAGGAATTAGAAAACTTAGTTAATGAATATGAAAGACAGTGGTCTTATCAAATGCGTAATCCTCAATTTAAGTTTGACGAATCATTAAGAAACACTTTAAGAGATAACTTTAAAGAAGATGCAAAAAGAAACGTTAGTGTTCGTCTATGCTTGAATGAGGTTGCTAAGAAAGAAAATATCACTGTTAGTGAAGAAGATTTAGAAAATAAATACCAAGATATGGCGAAACAGTATGATATGGAAGTAGATGATGTTAAGAGAATGCTTCCTGATTACTATTTAAAAGAGGATTTGAAAAACGAAAAAACGCTTTCTTTCCTTAAAGGTGAATAAATACTAAAGACGCTATGGCGTCTTTCATTTTAGGAGGTAAATATATGGAATTATTAACAGCCCCTTTATTAAGTACTAGAGGTGCAATTGTTTTCCCTAATCAAGTATTAACTGTAGAGGTTGGTCGAAGCGCTTCGATAGAAGCAGTTAAATATGCAATAGATAACCATACACCTTTATTTGTAACTTCTCAAAGAGTAGAAAACTTTGATGATGATGTTACTAAAGGTATATTCTCCTCTGGAACAATCTGTAGTATTAGTGATTGGAATCATCTTTCTGATCGCTATCGTATTGTGTTAAGAGGTGGCAAAAGAGCTCGTATTTTAAAAGTTAGAGAAGTAAATGGTGTAGCTTTAGTTGATTATGAACTAATTAATGATTACTACACTAATGACAATACTTTGCAAGAGTTATACGAAAGAGCAAAGAAGAGATATAGCGATTTATATGAATCAAAAAATAAAAGTAACTTTGTTTCTTCTTCTTTTGATTTTTCAATGTTTGATCCTAGTGCCTTAACTGATCATTATGCACAGATTTATTGTAATGATTTAGATGTTAAGTATGAGTTTTTAAGTGAAGGTAATTTAGAGACTCGTTTAAGTAAGATGATCGAATTGATTGATAAGGAAGAAAGTATCAGTAATATTGATTCTAGAATTGATGAGATTGTTAGAAACAATATTGAAGAGAATCAAAAGGATTACTACTTAAGAGAAAAATTAAAAGCTATTAGAGAAGAATTGTCGGATGCTCCAGGTGGCGATATTGATGATTTAAAGAAGTTAGTTGAAGAAAATCCTTATCCAGAAAACGTTAAAGAGAGAGCCCGTAACGAATTTAGGCATTATGAAATGATGCAATCTTCTTCTGCTGAAGCAGGTATTTTAAGAACTTACCTAGAGACTCTTTTATATCTTCCTTGGTATCAAAAGTCAGTTGATAATGAAGATTTAAATGAAGCTCAAAGAATCTTAGATGAAGATCATTATGGTTTAGAAAAGGTCAAAGAGAGAATATTAGAATATTTAGCCGTTAAACAAATGACTAATTCTTTAAAGAGCCCAATTATTTGTTTAGTAGGCCCTCCTGGAGTTGGTAAGACTTCTTTAGCTAAGTCGGTTGCTAGAGCTTTAAATAGAAAATTTGTCAAAATTTCTTTAGGTGGTGTCAGAGATGAAGCTGAAATTAGAGGACATCGTCGTACTTATATTGGTGCTTTACCTGGTCGTATTATTCAAGGTATGAGAAGGGCAGAAACTATTAATCCAGTTTTCTTGATTGATGAAATTGATAAGATGGCTAGCGATTATAAGGGTGATCCTTCCTCGGCTATGCTAGAAGTATTAGATCCGGAACAAAACACAGCCTTTTCTGATCACTACTTAGAAGAGCCATATGATTTAAGTGATGTTTTATTTATTGCGACTGCTAACTATATGGAAGGTATTCCTACTGAATTAAGAGATCGTTTAGAGATTATTGAGCTTTCTTCTTATACCGAAATTGAAAAGTTAAATATTGCTAAGAAATATTTACTTTCTAAACAGTTAAAAGCTAACGGTTTAAAGGAGAGCCAATTATCTATTAGTGATGAGATGTTCTTATATTTGATTAGACATTATTCTCGTGAAGCTGGCGTTAGACAGTTAGAAAGAATTATTGGTAGTATCTGCCGTAAAGCCGTACTTGCAATCCTTAAAGAAAATAAACGTCATATAACTTTAAATAAGAAATTAGTTAATGAATGGTTAGGACAAGAAATTTATGATTACGGTACAAAAGAAAAGAAGAATCAGGTAGGGGTTGTGACTGGTTTAGCCTATACTTCTTTTGGTGGTGATATTTTACCAGTAGAGGTCAATTACTTCCATGGTAAAGGAAGACTAGTAGTAACAGGACAATTGGGTGATGTTATGAAGGAGTCTACTGAGATCGCCTTAGACTATATTAAAGCGAATGCCAAAAAGTATGATATTGATCCTGATTTTTTTGATAATCATGATATTCATATTCATGTACCAGAAGGTGCAGTGCCAAAGGATGGCCCTTCAGCCGGTGTAACTATCACCACTGCCTTAGTTTCTGCTATTACTGGTAAAGAAGTAAGAGCTGACCTAGCAATGACAGGAGAGGTAACTTTAAGAGGCAATGTATTAGCGATAGGTGGTTTAAGAGAAAAATCTTTGGCAGCTCATCGCTCTGGTATTCGTACCATTATCATTCCTAAAAATAACACTAAGGATCTAAAAGATTTACCAGAATCAATTCGTAACGATATTGATTTTATCAGTGTTGAAAAAGTAGATCAGGTTATTAAGAAAGCGATTGCCAATGGCTAGCTTTCTTAAAAGCGCTACCTCATACATAGATTATCCTTACTCTGAAAAAGAGATCCTTTTGGTTGGCAGATCAAATGTAGGTAAATCTACTTTCATTAATCAGTATTTAAATCAAAAGTTAGCTTATGTCGGTAAAACTCCTGGTAAAACAAGACTATTAAACTTTTATGATTTAGGTTTTTATACTTTATGTGATGCTCCAGGATACGGTTATGCCAATCGAAGTAATAAAGAATTGATCCAGTATGGAGAAATGATGGAAGAATACTTTCGAAAAAGAGAAGCTTTAAGAATGATCTTCATGCTGGTTGATGCTAGAAGAATACCTAATCAAGATGATATTGATATGATTGAATATTTAAGACAGTTTCATTTAAATATTAAAATCATTGTTACCAAAATGGATAAGCTTAAACAAAGCGAAATTAAGCCTAATCTAGATACTATCGCTTCAAAATTAGAAGTCGATAAGTCTAACTTCTATCTTTCTTATCCTAAAAAAAGTGAGAATTTAAAAAGATTTAGAGAAAGTATAGAAGAAGAGTTGAAAATATATTAAAATTTAAAAAAGCGCAGGACAATAAAGCTTTCTTTGTGACATAAGAGATTTAACGGTTGCTGAAAGTTAAACGTAAAAGGAAGTATGTCATGTCCTAGCTTAATTACTGAAATTAGTAAGTAATTACGTTTTCCGCGTTAAGGATTGAGTTATAAGAAAAGGTGGTACCGCGAATAATCGCCCTTTGTGGGCGTTTTTTAATGGGAGGAATTATGTTAGAGAGTAAGTATAATGCAAAGCTAATTGAAGAAGGAAAGTATGAAAAATGGATTGAAAAGGGTTATTTTACGGCAGGAGATAAAAGTAAAGATCCTTATACTATTGTCATTCCACCACCAAATGTAACTGGCAAGTTACATATTGGTCATGCTTTTGATACAGCTATTCAAGATTTATTGTGTCGTTACCATCGTTTAAAGGGCGAGGATGTCTTGTATTTACCAGGCATGGATCATGCAGGTATTGCGACTCAAGCTAAAGTAGATGAAAGACTTAAACAACAAGGTATATCGAGATACGATATCGGCAGAGAAGCTTTCTTAAAACAAGCCTGGGCTTGGAAAGATGAATATGCCAATACCATTCATCAACAATGGGCTAAACTCGGTTTATCTGTTGATTATTCTCGTGAACGTTTTACCTTAGATGAAGGCCTTTCTAAGGCTGTTAGAGAGGTATTTGTAAGATACTATAAAGAAGGTTTAATCTATCAAGGCAAACGCATTATTAACTGGGATCCTCAAGCTAAAACTGCTCTTTCTAACATTGAAGTTGAACATAAAGAAGTTCAAGGTCATATGTATTATCTTCTTTATCATGTAGTAGATTCTGATGAGACTTTTGTAGTAGCTACTACTAGACCAGAGACCATGTTTGGTGATGTTTGTGTTGTTGTTCATCCAGAGGATGACAACTTAAAACATTTAATTGGCAAGAAGTGTATTAACCCTGCCAACAATGAAGTACTGCCAATAATAGCTGATGATTATATTGAAATTGGTTTTGGTACTGGTGCCATGAAATGTACGCCAGCTCATGATCCTAATGACTATGAGATTGCAATTAGACACAATTTAGAGATGCCTATCTGTATGAATGAAGATGGCACAATGAATGAGCTGTGTGGCGAGTTTAATGGATTAGATCGTTTTGATTGTCGTAAAAAGTTAGTTGAAAAATTTAAAGAAGAAAATGTTTTAGTAAAGATTGAAGATATTATTCATTCAGTTGGTCATTCCGAAAGAACAGGAGTAATGGTAGAACCTTACTTATCTAAACAATGGTTTGTGAAGATGAAGCCTTTAGCAGAAGATGTAATTAAGGCTCAAAGTAAGGAAGAAAGTAAGATTAATTTCTATCCAGCTCGTTTTGAGAAAACTTTCTTACAATGGATGGAATCAATTGAAGACTGGTGTATTTCTCGTCAATTATGGTGGGGACATCGTATCCCGGTTTTCTATCATAAAGAAACAGGTGAAATATATTGTGAGATTGAAGATCCTAAAGATATTGAAAACTACAGACAAGATGAAGATGTTTTAGATACTTGGTTCTCTTCTGCTTTATGGCCATTTTCGACTTTAGGATGGCCCGAAGATAGCGAAGATATGAAGCGTTATTATCCAACCTCTACTATGGGTACAGGTTACGATATTATCTTTTTCTGGGTTGCGAGAATGGTTTTTTCAGCTCGTCATTTTACTGAAAACATTCCTTTTAAAGATGTTGCAATTCATGGTTTAGTAAGAGATGATAAGGGACGTAAGATGTCTAAGTCTTTAGGCAATGGTATTGATCCGATGGATGTTATTGAAGAGTATGGATGTGATGCCTTACGTTTCTGTTTATTAACTAATTCAACTCCAGGTTTGGATTTAAACTATTCTAACGAAAAAATAGAAGCTGCTTGGAACTTTATTAATAAGTTTTATAATGCTGCTCGCTATGTTTTATTGAATCTAGAAGAAGACTACAAGTGGCCTGATACTGTTACTCCAATAAGCAATGAAGATCATTGGATCTTAAATAGATTTAATGAAACTTTAAAATCTGTAAGTCATAATCTAGACCGCTATGAATTAGCGATTGCTGGTAATGAACTATATCACTTTGTTTGGGATGATTTCTGTTCATCTTATATTGAATTCTCTAAAGCTTCTTTAAATGGTAGTGAACAAGAAAAGAAACAAGCTCAAGCGATGCTGGCTTATCTATTAAAGCAGATCACAGTAATGCTACATCCTTATATTCCTTTTGTTTCCGAAGAGATCTATCAACAATTAGATAAAGAATCTTCTATCTGTATTCAATCTTGGCCTGTAACTATAGAAATAGATAGCGAAAAAGCTAGCTTAACAGAGATTGTTAATCAGGCGATTAAGGAAAGTAGAAATTTACGTAGTGAAAACAATATTAAACCTTCTCAAGATTTAGATGTTTTATATGAAGGAGATAAGGATATTAGTTTCGCTAAGAATATTTTGATGAAGATGTGTCATTTAAACTTAGTTTCTGCTATTGAAGGCGAGAGTTTAATTAGACCATTAAGTGAAGGAAAACTAGTCTTTAGATTAGATGATATTGTTGATAAGGAAGCTGAATTAAAAAAGATTGAAAGTGAATTAAATAGGTTAGATAATGAGATTAAAAGAAGTGAAGGTATTTTGTCTAATCAATCTTTCTTACAAAAAGCTCCTGAAGCTAAGGTAAATCAAGAGAAAGAGAAATTAGCATCCTATCAAAATGCTTATCAATCTTTATTAGCTAAGAAGAAGGAACTACAACAATGAAAAAAACTACTAAAACCATTTTAGCTTCTGGTGCTGTACTGGCTGGTGTTCATGCATCTTTAGAAGCCTTAAGCGATACTTTCTTTAAAAGATACTTCGTTGCCAATCGTGATTGGGTAGATATTGATTTAGAAGATGTTGTACCAGAAGGATTAAAGGAGCAATATTTGGATAATATCGAAACTTATAGTGAATGGTTTAAATCTTGTAATAAAGAAAGTCTAGAGATTGAAAGCTATGATGGTTTAAAGCTTTCAGCAATGTATTGCAAGCCTTATCAAAATGCTGTAACAATTATTTTAGTTCATGGTTATAACTGTGATCGCTATGTCCTTTTAAAACAAAGCTATGACTTTGCTAGACTCGGCTATAATACCTTGATGATTGATCAAAGGTGTTGTGGGGCTTCTGAAGGCACTTATATTACTTTTGGTTTGAAAGAAAGTTTAGATTTATGTCAATGGATAGATCTATTAATATCAAAGGAAAGCAATATTGTTTTAGGTTTATATGGTGTATCAATGGGAGCAGCTACCATTATGATGGCTTTAGGTTACACCTTACCTAAAAACGTTAAGTTCGCGATAGAAGAAGCAGGTTATTCAAGTGGGGAAATTATCTTAGAAAAGTTTGCCAAAGATCATAATTTCCCTAAAAGTTTATGTCGTTTCTATTTAAATAAAAAAATAAAAAGCGAATTAGGTTTTTCAATTGATGATATTAATCCTGCAAAATCCTTACAAACAAACGAAATACCAATCTGTTTAATTCATTCTACCAGTGATAAAACAGTTCCTTTTGAATCAATTAAGATTCTTTATAATGCCAATAAGGGCAGAAAATACTATTATCAATTAGAAAATGCATATCATGCCTATGCATGTTATGAAGATGGGTATTATCAAAATATTGATAAATTTATTCGTGAGTTTATTTAATGTATTGTGATTGGGCTAAAACTAATAAACTAATGCAAGATTACCATGACAAGGAATGGGGTGTTTTTATCTTAGAAGATAATAAACACTTCGAACTATTGTCCTTAGAGTCTTTACAATGCGGTTTAAGTTGGAACATCATCTTACAAAAAAGGGAAACATTAAGAAAATGTTTCGATAACTTTAATTATTTAAAGATTAAAGATTATACTGAAAAAGATATATTAAATATTTATAACACTGCAAACACGCTTAAATCTTTACCTAAGATTAAAGCTATTATAAACAATGCTTCTTGTTTTAATAATATAGTTAAAGAATATGGCAGCTTTATAAATTATTTAGCTACTTTCACTAATAATCAATTATATATTTATCCTAGCCATAGTAATAATGTGCCTAGCTCTAACTCTCTTTCTGAAGCAATAGCTAAAGATTTAAAAAGCAGAGGTTTTAAATATGTAGGAGCTATTACTATTTATTCATATTTACAAGCTTGCGGAATAATTAATGATCATAGTAAGGAATGCGCTTGTTTTAAGAGGTTATTAGAAAAATATACTTATGTTTATAAAGATGATTAAGTTAAGTTTTTATAAAAAGTTAATTTATTGATATATATATTGTTAAAATTATATTAGGTTTTTAATTATTAAGAGGATATAGATATGAAAGTAAATGTAGTTAAACAAATTAATAGAATATTTAATATATTTTTGGTGACAATGATTACTGTCGCCTTTTTATTTATTACAGGTACTCAAGAAATTGATGCGGTAGGTTCATCAATAACGACTGAAGGCATAGGTATTTTTCTTAGAAAAGTTGATATGTATGGAAACTTTATATCTGGCGAAATGTTTCAATATAAGGATACTTGCGAAACAACCGAAGATGGAGAAACTGTATATAAACCTTGTCATATTTATTTCCCTTACTATCTGACAAAAGTAAGATTACCAATACCTACGAAAGTAAATTAACTGATATTGATGTTAATAAGAAATGGGATGATAGCGATAATCAAGATGGCAAAAGACCAGAAAGTATTGAAATAACTTTATTAATCAATGGTGAAGAAAGTGCTTATACTGATACATTAAACGCTGATAACAACTGGTCTTACGAATTTAATGATTTAGATAAGTATAGTGACGGTAAAGAAATAGAGTATTCTATTAAAGAAGTAGAAATAGAAGGTTATAGTGTAAATTACGAAGAAGCAGTAAAAGAAGAAAATAATATTACTTTAAATCTAAGTAACACTAAAGAAGTAGAAGAAACTCCTACACCAATTCCTACAAGTACTCCAACTATTGTTAAAGTTGTTGAAAAAAGAGCTGTACCTAATACAGGTATTAAATAATAAAAAATAAATTTAAATTTAATAATCTTTTAGCTAAATTATGGTTATAATATTATTATCTGCAACGAAGTGTTGCAAGTAATATTATGAAAAAGAGAAATCATAAAGACGAGAAATTAATTTTAGAAATAAAAGAATATGCTGAAGATTATCTTTGCATGCATCAGCTTTCACCATCTCTTTCGATGATAGCTGATCATTTTGGTGTTAATAAAAGTACTATTTATCGCTATCTTGTTGAAATGGATAAAAGGGGTTTAATTCATTATGATGGTAAGAAAATAGAAAGCGATGATTTGAATAAACATGACTATAAAAGTATTTATACACCTTTATTAGGTTCTATTTCTTGTGGCGATCCTTTAGGACAAAAAGAAAATATTGAGACAATGTTGAATTTGCCTTGTGCTATTTTTGGCGAAGAAGAGATGTATATTTTAAAAGCTAATGGTGATTCAATGATTGGTAAGGGAATAGATGACGGGGATCTTTTAGTTATTAGAAGAAATAATAACGCTAAGATAGGTGATGTTGTGGTTGCTTTAACTGAGATGAACGAGAATACTTTAAAGACTTTGAAATATGATAGAGAAAGGAAATGTTACTACTTACATCCTGAAAATAGTAAATATGAGGATATATATCCAAGTACTTTACAGATTCAAGGAGTACTTAGTCACATTATTAAGAAGTTTTAATGTCGGTTTTTATTTGTATAGACTTAAAGTCTTTTTATGCTTCAGTAGAGTGTGTTGAACGTGGTTTAAACCCTTTAACGACAAATCTAGTAGTAGCTGATGAAAGTAGAACCGATAAAACGATTTGTTTAGCTGTTTCGCCTTCTTTAAAGAAGAGAAAGATATCAGGTAGAGCACGTTTATTTGAGGTTAAACAAAGAATCAAAGAGATTAAAAAAGAAACTGGGGAAACAGTTGAATTTATTATTGCCCAACCACAAATGGAAAAATATGAAAAGATATCGGCTAATATTTATGAGATTTATTTGAAATATATTGCAGCTGAGGATATTCATGTTTATTCCATTGATGAAGTTTTTATTGATGTCAGTGCTTATTTAAATACCTATAAGATGAATGCTCATCAGATTGCGATCATGCTGATAAAAGATGTATTAGCTTCTACGGGCATTACAGCTACCGCCGGGATTGGTGAAAATATGTATTTAGCTAAGGTAGCAATGGATATAGTTGCTAAACATACTACTGCTGATAAGGATGGGGTTAGAATTGCCGAACTTAATAAAGAAGAATATAAAAAACAATTATGGAAGCATTTACCCCTTACTGATTTCTGGGGTATTGGCTCTGGTATCAGTAAAAGATTAGCTAAACATGATATTTATACAATGGGTGATATCGCTAGGGTAAGTATTGATAATGAAGATCTTTTATATAAAATACTAGGGATTAATGCTGAGATTTTAATTGATCATGCTTGGGGAGAAGAGCCTACCAGAATGAAAGATATTAAATCTTATCGTTCCTCTTCTACTTCGCTTTCCTCAGGTCAAGTTTTGTCAAAAAGTTATAGTTATACTAAGGCGAAAGTAGTTATTAAAGAAATGGCTGAGAAATTAACTTATGATATGCTAAGTAAAAATTTAATGACTACCGGTATTACTTTAGATATTGGCTATGACAGTGAGAATGTTGATGAGAATTATACCGGGCCAATTCAAATAGATCATTATGGTAGAGCAGTTCCTAAATCAGCTCATGGTTCTTATAGTTTTAAAACGGCTTGTTTCTCTGAGAATAAGTTAGTAAAAGAGGTAGCCGATTTATTTGATCGCATTGTTAATAAAGATTTAACTATTAGACGTTTAAACCTTGCCTATACTAATTTAAAAACTAAGGATAGTTCTTATCAAATAAGTATTTTTGATAACTTACAAAATAATGAAAAAGAAGAAGCCTTACAGGACACTATTTTAAAAATACGTCGTAAGTATGGTAATAACTCTTTACTTAAGGGGACAAACTTAGAAGAAGGGGCAACAGGAATTGAGAGAAATAAACAGATAGGAGGACATAAGAAATGAATGATTATAGTGATATCATTAAGCTTTCGCGCCCTCAATCTAAATACCCAAAGATGTCTTTAAAAGACAGAGCTAAGATTTTTGCACCCTTTGCAGCCCTTGTAGGATATGGGGAAGAAGTAAAAAAGAAAGAGTTTATTTATGATCACAAAATCGAATTAAGTGAAGAAGAAAGCAATATTATTAACGATAAATTATCTTTATTAAAGAAAAAGGAAGTTATTAAAGTAACTTACTTTAAACAAATTAAAAATGATTATGGTAAGTATATTTATTTAGAAGGCGAAATCGAAAAGATAGATAAAACTTATCTTTATTTAGTAATTGATAAAGAAAGAATTGATTTTATAGACATTTTAGATATTGAGGAAAAAGATGATGAAATATTGTAAGGGTAGAAAACAATACGTTGAAGTCTTTTTCCGTAGTAAATTAGATGGTACAACCGAAATAATGTCTTTAATGATCGCTAATGGTAAATATTATGGCATTAGTAATGTCAATAAGGGAAAAGAAATTATTAATAAAGAAAACGGTAAAGTAGTTGAATGTTTTGATGTTTCTTTAAGTGATTATGAAGATCGAAAAACTAAGCTATATCGGCAAGAAGATGGTCGTTGGTTTGTGGAGATGAAAAATTAATATAAAAAGATAAAAATAGTAGTTGACATATAAGCATATACGTAATACAGTTAATACAGATTAAAGAATAGCGAAATTTAGCGGGGGAGTGGTATATGAACTATATTCTTTTTATTATGGCCTTGTGGACAACTAAGACACTTATTACTATCTGTAACTTAATCGGCAAATCAGCTACTAATATTCCAGGAGAGATTGCTTTAAAGATTTGTCCTAAGTTTACTGATTATTTGTCTTTACCTCAAAAGATAATTGGTGTTACTGGCACTAACGGTAAAACAACCACCACCAACTTAATCAAAGATGTTTTAGTTTCTAATGGCTATAGTGTAGTCTGTAATGAACTTGGAGCTAACATCAATACTGGTATTATCACTTCTTTTATTAAAGATTGTAATCTTTTGGGTAAGTGTAAAAGCGAAGTTGGCGTTATTGAAATTGATGAAAGAAGTTCAATTAGAGTCTTTCCTTGGTTAAAACCAGATATCTTATTAGTAAATAACTTATTTCGTGATTCTTATAAAAGAAACGCAAATGTGGAATTTATTGCTGAGATGCTAGATAAATATATTCCTAATGAAAGCACATTAGTTTTAAATGGTGAGGATATTATTGTCTCTAACCTAGCTAAAAGAAATAAAAGAGTTTATTTTGGAGTTACTTGTGAGAAAACTTTACAATATGAAACCTTTATTAACGATGCTAGTAGCTGTCCTGAATGTCATCATCCTCTAATTTATAAATATCGTCGTTATAACCATATTGGGTCTTGTTACTGTGAAAATTGTGGTTTAAGCTCTCCTAAATTTGATTACAGATTAAGTAAGATCGATAGAGACAACAAACAAGTAATAATCAATAGTTTTAACTCTATCTTAAAGCTAAACCTAACAAGTGATGCCTATAGTGATATCGCTAATACTTTAGCTGCTAGCACTGTTTTAAAGGTTTTTGGTTTAAAGAATAAAGATATTGAAAAAGCCTTTGCTTCAATTAAAATTACTAGCACTAGATTTCAACAATTATCTAATCCTAGGGGTAAGGTAGTTAGTTTATTAGCTAAAAGTCAAAACCCAGTTGCCTATACTTCAGTAATTGCTCGTTTATGTAAACAAAGCGGTGATAAACAATTGGTTATCTTATGTGATGATTGTGAAGATAGAGTGAATGGTAGTGAGAATATGGCTTGGCTGTATTCAGCTGATTTTGAATATTTAAATAAAGGCTTTAAACGGATTATTATCGCTGGTGATTCTAGATATGATTTAAAGTTGCGTTTACTCTTTGCGGGTTATCCTGAGGAAAATATTTATTTATGTGAAAAGGAAGAAGAAGTTACTTCTTTAATTGACTATAGTGCTAAAGGAGATGTCTATGTATTATACGATACTACTAGTGTTAATTTAGGACATGACTTAGCTAAAAGAATTAATGGGAGGTTAGGGTTTTGCTNATAGAGTGTATATGTCCAAGTGAATGTCTTTTATATGGTGATAATGGAAACTTAATGCTTTTAAAACAAAGTTTTAAAGATGCTACTTTCATTAATGATGAATTAGATAAAGAGCCTTACTTTGTTAATCATAAAATTGATTTATTACTTTTGGGTTCAATGAAAGAATCTATGCAAGAAGCATTAGTTAAATATCTTTTACCCTATAAAGAAAGAATAAAGGAAATGATAAAAGAGGGTACATACTTTCTTTTTACTGGTAATGCCCTAGAAATATTAGGAGAAAGAATTATAAATGAAGATGAGTCTTTTTTTACTTGTTTAAATCTATATCCTTTTGTAACAGTAAGATATAGACCCCAAAGATATAACTGTTTATATCGAGGTAAATATGCTGATTTAAATGTAGTGGGTTATAAAAGTACTTTCTCTTTTATTTATGGCGATAATCCTAAACCCTTTTTAAATACAGAAATAGGTTATGGAGCTAATAAAGAAGATGAATGGGAAGGGATTAAAGACCACAATCTATTCGCAACAAATTTATTAGGACCATTCTTAATCTGTAATCCTATCTTTACTAAAGCCTTATTTAACTCTTTAAATGGGGAAGAGGTAGAGATACCATTTTATGAACAAATGTTAGAAAACTATAAATTGCGTTTACAAAGCTTTTCAAGAAAGAATTTGAAGGTTTACTATTAGCTTTTTTGAAAACACTTAGATGGCTGTGCTATAATCGCTACGAGGTGAAAATATGGGAAGAGCACATGAAGTAAGAGCGGCTTCTATGGCGAAGACAGCTGCTATCAAATCAAAATTATATTCTAGATACGGAAAGGAACTATATATCGCTGCTAAAAGTGGTGTTCCTGATCCAGAAATGAACTTAGCTTTAAAAAGAAAGATTGCTGAAGCTAAAGCTAATCAGGTTCCAGCTGATGTTATTAAAAGAGCGATTGAAAAGGCTAAGGGTGGTTCAACTGAAAACTATGAATCAATGCGTTATGAAGGCTTTGGTCCAGGTTCGGCAACCATCATCATTGATTGTTTAAGTGATAATGTTAATCGTACTGTTGCAGCTATGAATACCTGCTTCAATAAGTCTAAATGTAAGATGGGAGTTAAGGGTTCAGTATCCTTCAATTATGATAATTATGGCGTCTTAGTATTCGCTTATGATGATGAAGAAAAGATCTTAGATATGTTACTTGAAGGAGATGTCAATGTTGCCGATGTTAAAAAGGATGAGGACATGATTGTTGTTTATACTGATCCTGCTGATTTACATAAAGCTCAAGAATGTTTAGAAGAAAAGTTAGGTGAAGTTAACTTTGAAACTTGTGGTTTAAAGATGATTCCTCAAGAAACAACTACTTTAACTAACGATGAAGATAAAGAGTTATGGAATCGTTTATTAAATCTGTTAGATGAATGTGAAGATGTTCAAGAAATCTTCCATAATGTTGTTGAAGAAGAATAGGTCGTAAGACCTTTTTCTTTTACTTGTTATAATTATTTTGATGATTGAAGTAATTGATAGTACTGATTTAATTTTTAATTTCTTTAACGATAAATTTACTTTAGATAGCTGGCAAGAATATGCTAGTAGTATTTTAAGTGGTTTAGATAAATTGTGCTTTGAAGATAGTAGTGTTTATGATTATCAAAAAGATATATATCCTTTATGCCAAAAGGTTTTAAAAGATAAAGAAAGATTAATAAAGCTACAATCTTTATTTATAGAAGTTACTAAAGACTTAAACCAAAAAGTAAATAGTATCGAAGGCAATATGCCTGATATAAAAATAATTCTTTATTTAGGTCTGTGTAATGGTGCGGGTTGGGCAACTAAATTAAACAATGATAATTTAGTTTTATTAGGAATAGAGAAAATATTTGAATTAGATTGGGATTGCGAAATAAAACTAAAAGGACTTATCTATCATGAATTAGGACATATATATCATGATGAAAATAGAAAAGTAGAAGCTTTTGATAATGAAGATTTATATCAACTATATAGTGAAGGTATGGCTATGATTTATGAACAATGTCTATGCAATGATTTAGATTTTTATCATCAATATGACAATAAATGGAAAGATTGGTGTAAAGCTAATCTTAATGTTTTAGCTAAAGAATATCTTAAAAGAGTAGAAAACAAGGAAAGTGTTCAAGACTTCTTTGGTGATTGGTCCAGATATCTAGGGCATAGTGATATTGGTTATTATTTAGGAACAGAAGTTATTAAAAATATTAAAGATAAAAATTTATTGGAGTTAGCTAATCTTAAGCAAGAAAAGTTTATTAAAAATTTATATGATATAGCAAAATGAAGTTCATACATTAAAAGCACATAAAAAGCACATAGAAAACACATATTATTGCTTTAAAATAAAGATAATTTTGTTATTATATATGTAGAGGTGAACATAATGGCAACAAAAACATTTGATGAAAAAACTAACTTTACATTTAAGATTGATAAAACAACCAGAGATCAATTTGATTCTCTTTGCAATTCGATTGGGATTTCGATGTCTTCAGCATTGAATGCTTTTATAAAACAAGCCATTCGTGATCAAAAAATGACATTTTCATTAGTTGATGAAAATGGATTTACGGCCGAAGAAGTAAAAATATTATTAGAAAGATTAGAGGACTACAAAAACAATAAATTTGTACAACACGATTTAATTGAGGACTAACTATGAGAAAAGTTAGTTGGCATTCTAGTGCTTGGGATGAATATTTATCATTGCAAGATAACAGAAAGCTTCTAAAAAAGTAAACAATTTAATTAAGGATTTACAAAGAAACGGTTATAAAACATCTTTTGGAAAAATCGAAATGCTAACAGGAAATTTTTCTGGTTTAGCTAGTGTAAGAATAGATAAAAAGAATAGATTGGTATTTAATATTACAGAAATTGAAGTTAACATATTCAAATGTTGTGGTCATTATAATGATAAATAGTTTTTATGGGTGTTAATAGTAAACAAGACGCATTGCAGATAATAGAGAGAACAGTTAAAAGTATATTGCCTGCTGATAATGTTAAGAAAGCTATAAAAGATTTGCCTACTTATAAAGGAAGATTATTTGTATTAGGTATTGGTAAAGCTGCTTTTAATATGTGCAAAGCAGTAGAAGAAGAGTTAGAAGATAAGATATATAAGGGCATCTGTATTACTAAATATGGCCATGTTGAAAGTAGATTAAATAAGATAGAAAGTTACGAAGCAGGACACCCAATAATTGATGAAAATAGTATTAAAGCAAGCAAAAAAACTTTAGAAATGTTAAGTAATTTAAAACAAGATGATTTAGTTTTGTTTCTTGTTTCTGGTGGTGGTAGTTCTTTGTTTGAAGTGCCTTTGATTGATTTAAATGAGCTACAAGATATTAATAATCAGCTTTTAGCATGTGGAGCTAATATAAACGAAATAAATACCATTAGAAAAAGATTATCAGTTGTAAAGGGTGGTAAATTTGCAACTTACTGCAAACCAGCTAAAATTTACTCCATTATTCTTTCTGATGTAATAGGAGATAGGTTAGATATAATTGCTTCGGGTCCTGCTGCTATTGATAATAGTGGTAGTAACGAAGCGTTAGATATAGTTAATAAATATAATTTGAATATTAGTGATAAAACTAAAGAACTACTAAATAAAGAATTAGTAAAAGAGATAGATAATGTTACTAATGTTTTTTGTGGCAATGTAGAGATTATGTGTAATAACGCTAAACGATATTGTGAGCAATTAGGTTATAAGACAAGAATTATTAAAACCGATATTGTTGATGAAGCCAAAGAAGTAGGAAAATATTTTGGTAGTTTAGCTAAAGATCTAATCAAAGAAAAAGAAAATATTGCCGTTATAGCAGGTGGGGAAACTATTGTTTATCTTAAAGGAAAAGGAATTGGAGGAAGAAACCAAGAACTGGCTTTAGCTTGTGCTAAAGAAATAAGCGGTTTAGATAATGTCTGTTTCTTTTCTTTNGGAAGTGATGGGACAGATGGACCAACAGATGCTGCTGGTGGTATTGTCGATGGCAAAACAAAAGAAATATTAGACAATAAAAATATTAATATTGATGAATATTTGAACAATAATGATTCTTATAACGCACTAAAACAATGCGATGGTTTAATAAAAACGGGGCCAACCGGAACTAATGTAAATGATTTTATGGTTTTATTAATTAAAAATAAAGATTAGTTTTCTTGATATTTAGAAATCCTATCATTTATTAAATCATCATTACTGTATGAATTATCTATCTTTTCTTCCAAAATGCCTGAAAATTTATCGATAGGACTAGTCATGCTAATAATCTTAGCTATTGCAGTTTCATTTTTGTATATCAAAATAGTTAAATCATCATTTAGCAGCTTAATATAGTGATCAAAATTATTTTTAAAATCATCTCGTGAAACTTTTATTAATTCTTTGTTGTACATAACATTATTATAATAGAAAGTATTTATTCTTTATTTATTAGATAGAAAACTGATTTTAATATTTATCAAAACCTTTACTTTTTCTATAAAACTATAGGAAATAAGTAAAGGTTTTATATCAATTTTACTAAAGAAAGTAAAGTAAATAATTTTATGAAAATTT
>Ga0065711_1001085_pt1 | contig 51137 bp, 29 predicted proteins | sample Hoacrofraction12_FD_59098 | JGI IMG/M metagenome (GOLD analysis project Ga0065711, IMG submission 59098) | Hoatzin crop microbial communities from Cojedes, Venezuela - Epithelial fraction 12 v2 (version 2) | ecosystem: Host-associated > Birds > Digestive system > Esophagus > Crop | place... | reverse complement strand
TTCCTCCCCAGGTGCAGGACCCTGCATTTGCCCTTGTTGAACCTCATCAGGTTCCTCTCTGCCCAACTTTCCAGCCTATCCAGGTCACGCTGAATGGCAGCACAGCCTTCTGGTGTATCTACCAGACCTCCCAGTTTGGTGTGATCAGCAAACTTGCTGAGGGTACATTCTAACTCTTCATCCAGGTCGTTGATGAAGAAGTTAAACAAGACTGGGCCCAGTGCTGACCCCTGGGGGACACCACTAGTTACCGGCCTAAATGCTTGATGTAAGGACATCTCATCTTGAAGATCTAGTTTTCATGGCATCAGTTTTCATAGAGTTGTATTAAAATATGAAATGGTTACTTTTTCTCTAACTTTTCCTTTGTTAGTGAAGGGCAATATAATTATTTCTTACTTTTTTTCCCTTTTGTTGTTCTAATACATTTCCCCTTTTCTCAGTTTGACCATGATTTTTCAGAAGAAACAACAAAGACATGACAAAAGCAGCCCTGTATCTTACACCTTTTTTAAGCCTTTGCAGTTACTGGCTTACAGAAAGAAAGGAAGAAGATATTTCAGTCATACACCATTGCTTTCCACAATAAACTGGTTGAGGGGGAAGGAGGATGGACCCCATAAAGCTGGAAGCATTTAATGAAAATTCTTACTTTGAGTAAAAACACCTGCAGTTTTATTTAAGAAGAAAACCATGATTTTTGAGATACCCATAACTGAAACTGGTTATCTGAACACAAAAGTGTGAACTGGTACTTTCTGCGTTCATCCTCTGATCAGACATGACACCTGAGATAGATAGTATTATGTTCCATGAAAAACAGCTCTAAGTACATCTAGGGATGTGGGCCTAAATGTGTGCCTAGTTTAAAGCACATTATAAGCCTCTTTGAAGTTGTTGGAATTACTCATATAAGCACATGCTGGAAAACCTTGCTGTCTTGAGAGGTCAGTGTACCGAGTCCAAGAGCTGCCCTGCTTTATAGTTAAGTCGGGGTAACTAAATTCTTCATTTCTCTTAAGCAGCCTCTGTTCTAGTGCCTGTGATGCAAAATTACGGTGTCACAGAGAGAAAATAATAGCTAAAATTAAATCTTTAGAAGCTGCTTCGCAGATGGGAGGGTGGCAAATACTCCTGTTGGCTCACTGATTATTGTAGCAGAGCACTGGAAGAGGCAGGCACTCCTAATATTATCAGCGATGGCAGAGTATTATCTGAAATATTCAAAGAACAGCTGTGGCGTTTTGGCTGTTGCAGTCTTGGTTGTGTCAGTGTAGATAGATTTCTTTCTGTTTTTGCTGGAGAACGTAATAGTCAAATGAAACTTTGCTAACTGCAGCCTTGGGTCTGAGTCAATGTTCTTTACCTGAGATGTCACTGCAATTTTTGACAGGAAGACTAATGCATGTTTTATTGTTGTGTATTTAAATTTGATTTGGGGGTAGAGGGAGAGAACATTTTATTAAAAAGGGAAGGAGAATAACTTTTTAAAATATTTCCTGTTACTCCTGAGGCAGGCTGTGGAAGAGAAGACAGGGAGATCTGGGCAGTGCTTTTTGTTTGAGGGGGTTTGGGCACTGCAGAAATGTTTCTGTAATAATTCCAATCCCATATACACTTTGATTAAGCAAGACCATTTAAGTAAGGGTTTAAATCCATCCTGGTTCAGCAATTCAATGAAGCTGTGAAATTAAGCACTGGATAAATCATACCTATATTTTGCAGCAATGAAGTTTACAGCCATGTTGTTCCCCTGTCCAAGAAGCTTGGAGCATGTTGGAAGACATTTGCGATGTTAGTCTCTTGGCACGTGAGGTCTGTGGTAGTGTCTTATGGTGTTCAGTGACAGCTGTGGCAAAAACCCCTCTGATCTCCCCCTCGCTGATCAGACCTGCCCTCCTTCCTTGGCAGAGGGAGTGTAAGAGGCTTCTGGTTGCAGCAGGGATCTGTGACGCAGTTTCCTTCTGGCTCTGCCTGACCTCTGGCAAAGTATAGTTTTGTGTCTCTTTTCTCCTACGTGTATAATAAGGGTATGGCTTAGCCATATAAAGTCTTCAAAGAGTCTTACTTGTCGTAGCCTGAGCACAGGGCAGGTTAGTTCTCCGGTGGAGCTTCAGCGGTCTGAGACATCTCACGTTGCCACCACCCAGCATAGTACCTGGAGCTGAGCTTCTGAATCAGCTGAGAAAATTCATGGGGTTTTGGGAAGCAGATTTTGAATTTGCTTGTAGTTCTTTTCTTCTGGAGAACATCTGGCTTCAGAGAGAAAATTGGCGTTCAGGGCTTTATATTCTGAAATAAGCACTTTATATCAAGGTTACATATGTAAGGTATACAGTATGTAGGGACAGTGTCCCTGTAAACAGCTCAGGATGCCTTTAGAACAGGATTTTTAAATTGTGATCTATATCTTAGGGGCATATGTGCTTTTTCTGAGGAGGTCCATAAAACGCAAATGGGAAAAGAGGTTTGCCATGAACAGATACAAATTTTGTGTATGTGGTTGCAAGCTTTCACCATGAAATTTCTGGAGCCCACAAACTGAAAAAGATTCAACCTGCTTTTTTGGCAGCTCTGTCTTATATTGCAAACCCTTCTGAGAGCCCTGGGCATGAAAATAATAATAATAGGAAAGAATAAGTGATTCCAGCTTCACAGTTTGGTTTGTATATGGCTGGGAGCAGGCTTTGTTTGCCGTGGAGATACATATGTACAGGAGCTGAACATACATGGCACTGGCCAAAATCATGGGAGCATTCTAATTTTTAAGTATGTGAAATTGCTGTACGTCCAGTAAAAATAAAATACAAATCCTGTGTGACTTGACAATATGGGAGCCAGTGTGAATCATTGTTAAGCCAGACATGAGCCATCAAAGTAAATGGAATTTCAGCAATTTACAGCTCATTCAGTCTCCAGTTGATACCCTCAAATCTGTAAGAAGCACTGTTCCTTTAGCTTGGTAGTGACTGCGGGAGCACAGGCAGCTAGCCTGCTCTTTTTTTGCACTTGGATTCCCAATATTCGTCATGACCAGGAGCTGTGAACTTTTCAAATATTTTTGTTTTGAGAGAGGGGGGTGAATGGGAGTGGGCAGCAGGGGACAGGGAGCACCTGTGCCATTTCTGTTTCACTTTCCAGGATTTCCTTAGTCCTCAAGGCAGGGTGACCTTTAGCTGTCTCAAAATGAAGGAGTGTCGAATGATTTTTCATTTTATGAGATCTATAATACAGATGGATGGTAAATATATTACTCTGATGGGCAGAGAGGTCATCTCAGTGTAAGGTGAGTGAAGAGCATGATTCCCAGCTCAGAGCTGCTCTGTGCAGTGTTTGTCATCACTATCAGCTGCTGCCCCATGTCTGTGTGTCCCCGAGGTGCGGGGGAGATAACGTAAAATAAGGTATCCCTGCTGAAAATTGTAAGGAGAGGAGAAATCAGTGTTAACAACCCTGCAGGTTGTTCCTGTCTGTGCAGTGTGCTGCTCTGTCCTACCTGTCCTGATCCCCCAAGTGAGCGGTTACCTCCTGGTGAGGTCCAGGTGCTGCGTTCAGAGCCAGGGTAGGAACAACTGTACAAGTCAGGGCTAACAGGATCGTTTGCCTGGTGATAAGCTGCAAACACAGAGATGAGACATTTATGAGCATATTCAGAGTGGAGGGTGAGATTTGATCCAACTCTGCAAATTTATGGGTGTTCATTGTTTTACCCATTGTAAAATCCTGCAGTTCGTCTGTAGAAACTCCGCGACTTATATTTATATTTCCTGGGCAAGAACCATAGGATTTTTCACCTTAAAAACTACGGGCAGTTGGGAGTTTCATGGATAACTAAGAGGCATTCTGCTACTTAGCTGCTCTAAAGTCACAGGGGAGGCCCATGGGTGTACAGCCTTCGGTTAGCTTTCGGGAGCCTGGCTGGAAACTGTCACTCTCACTAGAGCTGAAGACACCAAAGAGAGGTGCCACCTGACAGGTCTAGAAATGAGATGTTAAAATCTAATTACTAGAACTATTTAGTCACCAGTTTTTTAGGGGAAAATAAGTAAAAAATACTAGGGTTATTACTGCAGATGGAAAAAGGGGAAACCCAGATAGTGTGCCCCGCCAAGCAGTGGGCATGGCATCCAGCACGTGGGCACGGGCTCGGACAGGCGTCGGCGTGTGCACTGGTAGCAGATCGGTGTGTGTCATTCTGAATGTGGGCCTGGCTGTGTGCTGAAGCAGCTCATTGTGGTCACCTCCCTGCTGCCAGAGCAGGGCATGCTGGCAGGGCTTGCCTCCTGCCAATGCCCGTACAGTTCCCTTGCCGGAATGGGCAAGGGCTGTTTTAGTTTCTGTTTTTATTTCCCACTAGAGCTCTTAAGCATTTCAGAACCGTGATGGATCGTTACCGAGCCGTGCGTACTGCGAGAGCTTGGTTCGGATGTCACCGTTTCAGATGTCACAAGTGCACGTGACAAGCCAGCAGTGTTGCAAACCCTGGTCATCTGCTGTGTATTTCTGTCGAGCTCTCAAAATCAATGGATAACGCTATCCACCTGGAAAGGCCGGTTCAGTGTGAATAGCATAGAGTACACAGCCTTCCCTTTCAGAAATATGTAATGAATAACAATGGGAAATAATCTGTGTGTGGTTTTTTTTCCCCTTCCTTTCTTCCCCATCTCCTACTTTGGGAGCCTGCAGGCTCTAAAATGATTGTTGGCTCTAATTGGAAATTGAGTCCCTTGCTTTTAAAATCTTTTCATAAGACTCTCCTACTTCATTAAATCATTAAATGAGTTTAGCAGGTATTAGTTTTGAGCTTTATTAATTGTGACTTGTTTTTCATTATGAGATAATTGTCAGTCACGAAACATAACTGCTGTAACATATCTGAGCAGACAAAAGTTTCCAGGAGGCAGGGAGAGAAGAAATACAGAAAAGTCGCTTGCATAAAAACTTTTTTAAATAAATTCTTTCTGGTGGTATTTAGGGATTCCTGGGAGGTACCTTGTTTGGGATGTAAAACCAGCAGCTTAAAAGCTTCTCTAAAGCATCAGGACATCCAGCAGGAATTTGGTGAAGAACGTGATGTGTTTATGGCTTGGACTGACTGTGAATGTAACTAGTCCTGCCCTCAATGGAACATGTTTCCAATTTCCAAGCTTCTTGCTTAGGGTGGTTTACAAGCGTGGCAGAGCTGTACAGCTTCTTGAAGGCCTGGCGTATACTGGGGACTGCAGAGGGAGATTCAGTTAACTTTGAGACCTGGGGCTGCTTGCGGCCAAAATTGCTCTTTATTTTCACAGGCTACACAAATTCTGTGTTTTCTGTGGGTCGCCCTAAGCTGCTGAAAATGCCCCCGATGTTGAGGATCACAGCAAGGTGTATGAGCGTGGCACACTGCGGGCTTGCGGGCTCGCCAGACCCTGCTGTGGCAGTGGTGGAAGCGAGACTGGCACTGAAGAACACGGGGCCTGCCTGGTCTGCATTGGCAAGAGCAGTGCAATTTGTCTTCAGCTATTTTCCAAGGACTTCTGGGAAACAAACTATGCATCATTTTAAAGATGCTTCCACGAAACAATTAGGCTGCATTAAATTATTTCTACCTTAGTGTGAAGCACTTCCTCGACGTAGACAGACCTTGATGTACAGCTGCAGGGAATGGAGAACAAATCCAAGCTGCAAACCCAGTTTGGGACTAACGCTTGGTAAATACATTTTGAAGTTTTCTGGAGTCTCAGTTATTAATCTAAACATAATTCATCCTTCCACTCAGAAGAAATTACAGTTGTAACGTCAACGTTTGCAATCAGTAGTGAGTGATACTAGTAGCCTCTGAATGCCCATTCTTTACTGAAAATAGATTTGTCGTTGCCAAGCGATAAGATAAAATCTTTTCTGCAGATGATGGCTTCTGGAATATAAAAAAAATATAGTTTCTGAGAATCCTGAGAATAAAAGATATGTGGTCTTTTAAGGGCTGTGTCTTAGAAACCACACCGCAGCTGTGATTTCAGTAGCCTGGTATTTCATCTGTTGTTTAATGGGCTAATAGAGTAAAATACCACCCTGTAATGATTCTTGAATGTGTGTGGGTTTCTTTATAGCCTTTCATGGAGACACAGGCTTCAATTTTGTCCTGAAGAAGCTCCTAATATAAATGGGTAATAGATCAGTAAATCAGATATGACCCGTCAGTGGAGGGGTAGAGGGATGGAGCCAAGGCAAGAGCGGCGCAGAGGAGAGGAGCCCAGTGGCTGCGAGTGATGGCAGCTGTGTCTCGCCGAGCCCCCGCAGCCACTGCTGCTCTCTGGTTTCTCCTCTCTTGCTGGCACCCGGAGCCTATCAGCCGGTGGGCAAGGGGGAGCTTGTTGACTTTTAGGTGAGGCTGGAGGGAACAAACACATCACCTCTGAACTAGGTAGCTTAAACTTATTTTTTGAAATGCTTAAGGAGGGGGTTGCCCGATAAACTCTTTATCTTATATTGTTTACCATATTAATGGAAGTAATTCATTCAGATACTGCTACTGCAAATGCATTCACATCTAAAAGCTGTTATATAGAGCGAATGTCAGAACTGGAGCCTAATCCTGTGTGTGGCAGGACATTGCTGTAAATCATCTAGTGCATTGTGTTGGAATGGATGCAAAAGGAAAGGATTTCCCCGTAACAGCCCTTTATGAATGTGGATATTATTGGGGATCATAAACCGAAAGCTAGGCATGAGCTCTTGCAAAGAAAGCTAGCATCATATTTGGTGTTATAAACAGATTATCTCTTGAGGGGATGTGAAGTCAGCTGTTGGCTGTAGCATTGCACCCGGTTTTGCGCACAGTGGAGGGGGGAGTAAAGGGGGAAGAAAGAGAAGTTTGGTGTAGAAGAGACCTGGGGTGGAAGGAGGTAACTGGTGTTAGGTGTATAAATGGATGCAGTGAAGAAGGATATTGGACATGGTCTTAAATATCAACAAGAGGGGCAGAAGTTATGGGTTAAGGGGAATCTTTCTAATACTGAGGATGGCAAAGCATTGCAGTAGATGAGCTGGAAAAATTGTGGGATCTTCACCACTGTAGGATGTCGAGAACAGAAGTGGTTTAAACAGGGCTATGTATTTGTCTCCAGACCCTCTCTGAATCAGGGTGGACTTTCCTGTTTTCTGCTCAGAGATGCAGGATGTCTGCATCAGCAACCTGTAGGGGTAAAGGTCAATTAGGTTGGGCTAGACATGGCCTGAGCAACATGGGATTTAGAGAAGACTGCCTCTCACTTCAGGCACAGTCCTCAGTAACCATGTTAAAGTTTCTTAAGAGTCACCAAGAGTTAATAAAATAATTTCGAGATTGTTCTAATGTAGCCAATGAGCATTTTTTGGAGTTGTGATTTGCTTCTCATTCAGCTAGTTGGTGACTGAAGCTGAGTTATGGGGTTAGTTTTTTTTAAAAAAGCATTGCTTATAATCTGTACTCATTCATAAGCAGATGCAGTTTCTTCTTCTTAAAGCAGATATATATCTTTTGCTTACAACCCTGTGAAGAGAAATGGATATTCTCCTGTGTGTACTTGGAAATCTTCTACCACAGATTTCAATTCACTGCATTCAGTGGAGTTCGAGATTGTGCAAAGCCAAACAGCTCTCTTATGGAGTCAATGGAAATGTTGGTTTTAAGACTTTTTAAATCTCACATCTTCCTAGGCAAAGTCGTCATTTCCCTCTCTGCTTGCAAACTCCACCAGAGGTGAAATGGTACATGCTGGAGTTAATCAAAAGGCTGGACCTGATGGAGTTCCTGTCATCATCTTCAGCTTTCCCTAAAGGATGAAGACAGCAGCATTTAACATAGCAGGGAGAGGAGAAAGAGCAAATACTGTGTTAGGGTTATTATCTGAAAGATCTGTTTGCCATGGTGGACTGATTTGTTTATAATCACACTGCAAGAGACCGAGGTAAGAGATCTGGCTGCAAAGCTAAAGCTGTTAGGAAGGAGTATTATTGTAATGAGTGCAGGTTGGCATAGAGAGCTCTCCCTTCCAGTCTCTCTGGGCAACAACTGTGAGGGATCCCCCCAAAATATGTCTGCTTTTGGCAGGCTGTCAAATCCAAAATGAAACACCTGTGTGCAAGATAAATTTGTGGATATAAGTGCTGGCTAGTCATCTATGGTACTGACCACCTGCCAGGCTTTATGAACTTGCATTTATTTGTGGTGTGTATATTTGTTTTAATAGCTTTTTGCATTTTTTTTTTCCTGAGTCATCTGTCGTAAGGATCAAGAAGTGTATGAATATATTTTTGTACACAAGGCATTATGGCAGGGAATAGGAGTTGTATTCACTCTTTGCTTATTTATCTACCTTTAATCTAGACCCCTCTGCTAGCATTTCAAGCAAGTGCCTACGGTAGTTTTGGACTTTGCAGCTTGATTTTTGTTTCAGTGAGCCTGGGCGCCTAAGAGGTCTTAAAACCATTACCTCCACAGGTACTCGGCTAACCTGGATGCCACTCCTCCATGCAGTGGGGAGGATTCAAGGTCAAACTTGATGGTACTGCCTCGTTTTCTGCTAGTTCTATTAGCATTCATAACTGAAACTATTGTGTTTCAGTACTTACCTCCCTGCAGAAATATATAGGCTCTCGATGAAGATAGGATTCCATATGTACTGCTTTCGGTGAAATCTGTTTATCTTCACAGTTGGCCAAGAATAAATAAAACAGCCGTATGGTTCCCGTGAGTATACACTATATGCCTCAATTATTGGTGCATTATATTAGTAGCAGATGCTACATTCCCCCGTATAAAAGGGAAGAAGATTTCTGAACAGTAAAACCAAATTTTTTGCTTATACACCTTAATTATCACTATTCCTTCATTTCAAAGGCATCTGTCTGATGTACCCTAATTGTGATGTGTTGTATTACCATTTGCATTACATTTTATTCCTGAAAATAGCAGTGATAGTGACGGTTAAGGTTGCAGGAAGGTTTCTTCTCAGTTCTAAGGTTCTATGAACCTTGCCACAGTATTTCCTTTTTAGCTTGAATTGTTTCAGGCATTTCTTCTGGGCAAGTCAAATAGCCGATTTGCCCTCAAGAAAGCTGGTGTGGATACAGACCCACAAGCTTAAGGCTGTGTGGTTTGTGCTGCTTGGGAGCTGCCCAGGGCAAGGGGCTGGACTGGCATACAGCTCCATCGTCTCCAGACCTCATCTGATTTGCTTATACTTCTCTTAAATGTGTTAACAAACACCGTGCATTTTGACTCTGTAAAGAGCTTTGGTCAAGTGAGCCTATGGACTCCAATGTTCTCTAACTGCTCAACAGAAGGATTACGGTGAAAAAAAAAAAGTGAGATTGGGACAGGCGTATGAGATAAAATAGACAGTTTTCAATAATCTTACCAGAATTACTCCCCAAGGGACATAAAACTCACTATTTCAACTTAGCTGTGTTTGAGCTCACAGCTCCAGTGTGCAGGAGTGTTCCCCTTCATGTCTTGCAAAGCTGAACTGAGAACTGCTCTGCAGCTTCGCCCCCTGTTTGTTGTAGGCAGTACTATGGTAACACCAAAGAAAGTTATTTCAGCTGTCTTGGATTCTTGCACCCATAAAACGTTTTTTAGTAGACATTTAGCCTCAGCATGCTTCTCCATGACATATTCTGGCCCCTAGGAGATCAGCACTTGACAGTTTTTCAGGGTCCACCTTTCCATTTGGTTTCATCTGCGTTGTCTTTTGCAGCTTGAACCTTGCTGGAATAGGCTGGCATTTTTTCCCCAGTTTGATGCACAAGTGCATCCTCTCATGTGTCTCTCCCTGCCCGAGAGTTGACATGATGGAGGCAGCTTTGCAGGGGGACAGGTGGAGAATGGGAGCTTGAGTGTGAGAGTGGCCTCAGCCCCTCCCCAAATTGTCATGTAAATGTTGTTTCCCCGAAAACCCTCTTGTGAGTCATCTTTAGAGAGGTGTTTCACTCTAATTCCCTGCCCTACCTGCAGCGTTCAATCACAGTGTCTGCAGCAGGGGGTTGTCTAATAGCAGACCTTTGCAGAGACAGGCGGTTAACGGGAACAGTAGCAGGCCCCGAGGTGTGTTTATACAGTCGGTCTTGCTTTCTCTGCTCCTGTGATATATTAACTGCTTCGGAAGTTTCCCAGCTGTTTCAGGGGATAAATAATGGCAGTGGGAGCCCATATTTAACCTTCACCGTTCAGGCTGCATGCTTTGTAGTTGTCGCCTTTTATCTCCCTGGCTATCTGGGAAAGACTTCAGATGCCTTTCTGCTCTCTCGACTGTGCTGTTCCCCCTCTCCGCCTGCTGCTGCGCGCATGGAAGGGCAACGGCCGCTCGCGTCTGTGCCGGTCAGAGCACAGCCTGCATCCTCCGCGTTTATGGATGCACTGCAGGTGGGAGGCTGGCTCCCTCCAGCAGCGCTCAGGGAGTTCCCGGAGGCTACCCCAGCGATGCCTTTACATCCTTTGTCTCCAAGTTACTTGCTTGGATGTGGCCTGTCACATGTCTTTCTTGTGTGTTTATTTTCTTCTAGCTCAGTGACTAATAGGTAGAGGCAATTTGAGTTGTTTTTTCTTCATTTCTGTGAATGATGAATAGAGGTGGTTTGGGTAAATACCAGTAAATGTCAGCTGTCAGATTCCCCGCACCTCTTACTCCCCAAAAAGCCTCCAGCCTGGAAAAGTCCTGGCCTGGGATGAAAGAATTTAAAGTATTAGCTGTGCCAGTGTTGTACCAGGCTGCACTGGGAGGCAAATGCAGCTATGTTGAGACATCTCAGTGATCCGTACTTTCACCCAAGTGTTAACTTACCTGGGACTAAGTTTTCTGGTTTTAAATGGGTAGAAAAGAAAGAATCAGATGAGCTTCTGGGGAGGGTGAACTCTCCCTGGGTAAACCCTAGGGGTGAATGTGGATGGGACTGTCACTGAATGCCAGATAAGGATTTTATGCAGTGTGGGTCTGAAGCTATTAACAAATACTAAACTAATTTGAAATAGGAAGGAAAAAAGTGTTTTCTGCTTCATTCTACTGGATCACAAAACTGTCCTCACATATCCTTGTGGACCCCAGAGCTATGAAAATAGAGGGCTCCATTTGGCCACACAGGGCTGTGTGCATAGCAGCTGCTGGTCTGCTGCTGTTACTGACCTCAGGTGAGGAGCTGGTCTTGACCCTGTAGTAGCTATTACTAGGTTGAGTGTTCAGGTGGGATTGCTGCAAAGAGGTGAGAGGTGTTGACATGCAGCGTAAGTGCAAAGTGTGTGGTGCCTTTTGTCCTTAGCTGCTGCATATCATCTGCAGTAATGAGTCACGTTTACAAAATGCAGTGATCAGAGAAGCAGGAGAAAGTTCCTTTCACACTGGTAAGATGTCAGCCGTGTAGGTGGGGTGGGAAAGAAAAAGCAGCATGTTCTCCTTCACATTTACAGAAGGAAGAGGAGAATTCGTTTAGTTAGTGTTCCTCTTACTGTCATATACTATGGTACGTTAAAGAACTGATTGAGGGAATAGGAGACACAGGTGCTATACAAATAATGTAAAGTTAGTTCAAGTCCTCGAGATCTTGCAGCATAGCAGTTAGGACAGCAACAAGTAAATAGGGGCAAATGCGATAGGAATAGAAGGTGATAGGATTGTAGCAGAGGCACTTGGGCACATATGTTCATTTGAACAGTGGACTCACTGGCCTCAGGTAGTCGTATGGGCAGATAGAGAACTATATCCAACAGTCACCTTGGTCTTCATAAGCATACAAGAGTACACAGAGCATGCAAAATGATATTAGGGAGAATTATGTGGCTGGGCAGAGGGAGGGGCTCTGTGATCTCCCAGGGCCTCTCCTAGACCTGCTCTTCCGATTCTGTGAAGAAAAGTTTCTTGAGAGTTATTTTTCTGAAAGATTTCCTGGTTTTGCTTGTCTTGCTGCTTTCTGTGTACTTCTGTGTCCGCCCAAACAGCCTCTTTAACCTTAATGCTGAATTCCTCTGTCTCCTTCATTTTGCCAAGGTACTGGCTTAAGGAGCCGCAGGCTGACACATTCATACTCTTACAAATGTATGCTTGAACTTTAGGATCGTTCAGAAGATACAGCAATCTTGTACTTCAGTTTTTGTCTGAATCTAAATTTCAAAATGGAAAGGCTTTGCTCGTGGCAGTTCAGGGGTACTTACCTTTGTTACGTTCACAAAATGAAAATATGTGCTGTTCCAGAACAAGTTGACTTCTGTCCTTGATACAGTGATAAGCGAGATATTATTTCCTCATGTCTCTGACTTGGAGGCTATAGAATTATTGTTGCTGACTGTAAACGACATCCTTGACTATAAACAGTACTGGAGTGGTTTGTTTTAAACTATTGGTTTTGGAAGATATGCAGTTTATTCAAAAGTGGCATTGAAACCCTGATTCTGACAGTTCAGTTTGGACACCTTCCAGCTAGATATAGTCTCTTGCTTAGTGAAGTTACAGGACAAGCAGTGGGAGCTGTGGTTTACTAGGAAATAATCTGAAGCAAACTGATAGTAAGAAGTTTTTTATGTACTTCATATCATACTTGTTCTCAGTCTGCTTCCCCTTAGACTCTCAGCAGTATCTGGTAAGGGAAGCTCATCTCTGGGTGACTTGTGGTCAAAGGTGTATGACCCAATTCAAGAAAACACTTCAGTGTGGTTGACTTTAGGCATTGCTCCATTCCTAGTGACTTCAGTGGACTTGCACAAGTACTAGATGAAAAAGATCTTTTCCTCCTCATTTAGAAACATAGAAAAGAATGTGCTTTTTCAGTTTGGGAGCAAGTCTTCAAAAACCTACTACCTTATTTGAGCATATTTGGTATCCAATCTTCCTCTAAAGCCAAGAAATCATAGTAGCATCATCAGTGTCCCCAAATAATTTTGATAACCTTGTGTAAGGAATAAAGCAGTCGCTGTTGCCTATTCTTTTCCTTATCGCATCCCCTCCTAAACAGGTGAAAGTTGACAAGTGCTGTTACATCTCTCTTTGAGATGTTGGTTTTATTTGACTCCAGAGATCCTGCAGTGGAGGATACCTGTTCCACTAATGAGTAGTGCTCAGAAGCTGTTTAAAACCCTTGGAAACTCAATAGCCGAACAGGTAGCCCCGGCTGATGTCTGCAAAGGTGCCACCGCTGCATCCTCCCTGCTGTGCCTGGCGATAAGGCACAGCTTGAATCTTCAAATGCCACCGGGAGGATGATCAATCTCAATCCAGCCCTGTCCTTCTTCTCTCTCCCAGACAACTTCTAATGAGGAAGAGAAGAAAATATAAAAGCAGCGGCTTTAGGGCGTGGGAATTTTGAAGGTGGTAGAGTTAAAAAAAAATCAATCATGACCAACAACAGAGGGCTTGCAACTTAATCTTGGGGAACGTTACTGCTGTGGGATCCCAGAAGCAAGTAAAAAACCGTAAATGCAGACACAAGCAAAGACGAAAATTTTTGTATTCTTCCTATTATTATCCTCAGTGGAGGAAAAACTGCTTATTCTATCCACTCACAAGACCAACGGAAGTTAAAATAAGATAGAAGGGATCCTACTTATCTCATGTTTGTGACAATGCTATGCATATGATATACAGCAGGAAATTCACATAACACAAAATTAAATCTAACATTAATCCCCAAGAAACATGTTACAGACCTGAACACAAGATGCTGTGTATTTTAATTAGGAAGGGGGGTTTTCAGTGATATATTTTGGGTGTATTTATTTTTTTTTCACTAGTTTCAGCAGGTGGAACATTTTCAGGCATTTACTTAATTCTGTCTCCTCCCTAAAAGGAGTTAAGGAGTTAAGACTTAATGTTTTAAGGTTTGGGGTTTTTTTTAATTTTAGGGAATCGTTGACCCCGAAATTCTCTCAAAGGTCTCCTTCCTTTTGCTGAGATTTTCCATCACATTTGGAAAATGCTTGTACCTGTATAACTCTTTAAGATCTGACACTCTGAGGCAGATATTTTAAATATAGGACCTAAAAATCCATATCTTGTCCTGCTTTCTGTCAAAATGTATTTTCAGATAAAGCATGCTTCAATCTATGTGACACAGCTCTTCGCACTACTTGAAATCCAGGCAGTGATTAAAAGCCTGACTGCTCCTTAAGTACCCAAAGATAGGTTTGGAAGTTTTAAAATCAGGCATGAATTCTACAGGGAGGTTAATTTAGTTGACACTGTTTAAAATAAGAAAAGAAACCCTGTTGCTCTTAATGATTGCCAGGCCACTGAATAAAAAGCTTCAAAAACAGTGACAAAAATGCTTTTATTTCAGACTTGGTGGTGGCTTGCACCTTCCTGACCTTAAAGCCATGTTGCCATCTTGCTTTCTTATCGAGCGTTCCTCCACTGGCTTTTATTTTCCTTCTTGGTTTGACAGATCGTACATCTGTGATTATTTGGCATTTTGAATCCCCTGTCTGTCCCTTATGGACTCTTTTCCAGATGATGATTTTGGATCTGTGAGTCTCCCCTTTGCAGTAGCTTTCTCTCTCCTCTAGTTTTTTTGAGACCTCTTGAATTCACAGTGCTTGAAATTGGGCTTTCACTGAAGTTGCTTAAGGAGCAGAAGTGGATTTGAGCAGTCGGGGGACAAGTGTGAGCCATCCGGGTGGAGAGCTTGACTTCAGCACAAAATTTGACTCCAGATGAGATGCTGTCTTCTGACATACATCCCTGGGCAGACGACGATTCTGCATTGATGTACAGCATAAGGTCCCAGGAATCTGTAGCCAAATACCTGAAGACAAAATACAACCAGAAGACATTGTTAACCCAGAATGCACAAAAGTTTTACCACAGGTGATTTCCTCTAAACTATGGACTCTCTTAGAATCAAGCGATCTAGCAAAAACAATGATCTGATGGAAAAGAAAAAATGTCTGAGTTTTCAATTAAACTTCTTTTTTATTAAACACTATGGCTTGCAAAACATGGAAATCAAAAGCAAAGGCTTAATGTCTGCTTGTACTGCAAGGCCTGCTCTTTGCAAGGTGATTTATCTGTGTCGAGTTTGCTGCGTGTCTATAAAATCAGGAGCCCGGTTGAGTAAATTAGAACTGAATGAAAAGTTTTTTGTCTGGTGACCAACAAGATAAGTCCATCATGCAAAATGAATCTGAGTATTTGCCAGGTAGTGTTGCTTAGTATTTTTTCACATTATTTCTTACAAGACTTTGTAAGAATTGTAACAATTTCTTCCAGCTAGGAGAAAAGAGATTTTCTGAAGTTCATACATTTACTTTTTTTGACAACTAACCAAACCTTTACAAATAACGGCATTACTTGCATATCTAGAACTAGTTCTGTTTGTTTTTACTGTGGTTCTGCAAGGTGTCACTTGTAGAGGCTTTATTTCAGGATGATTAAAAAGTACACATGCTTTCCCCCTGCGCACATGCTTTACATCTATTGTGTTTTATCTTGAATCAAGCACTGAAAGGAGTTTGGAGGATTTCATAGTAGAAATGCAAAACACAACCTTTATTGTCAGTATAATTCCGAGGGTTTGGGGTTTTTTTAATAGAAAATTCTTTCCTGAAGCTGGGGTTTGAAATGGTACTCAAATACAACTCATTCAATCTTCTCTGATTTCTTCAGCAATGATGAAACATGTTAGGAAACATGTTCCTCTGCTACTTTGCCTTTTTAAGGTTGAGAATGTCATTGATTTGTGCAATTACAAGGTTGGGAAAATGTGACACACAATGTGATAGCAGCAGGAGAGGGAGGGAGATGGTATTGCACAAAATCAATCCTTTCAGTCACAGTTCACCCCTATTAACTGAGTCTTGAACACCAGCAATTGAATGTGAGCTTCTGTAATCTGTTGAACTGGTGCCTTGGAGCTTGCTCTTGCCAGCACTAGAACTAGCTACAGCGTGGTATTTGAATTCCCCTCCAAAGGAACGGAGTTGTCGACGGAGTGCTACCACCTGACGCTGCTGCGTAGTTCGGGTGCTGTTTAACAGGTTTCTCTTACCTCACTGGAGTGGATTTGGCTCGATGTGAGAGGACGTGGGGGCTGCTTTTAGGCAAACAGAGTGGCCTCACACGTGAGGGCTGTGCGGAGCATGCAGATGAATCCGGCACTGGGGCATCTCACTGAGAGCAGAGGGGATAAGGGAGAAGGCCAGATAAGGAAGGAGAGGCATTGCTATGAAAAACCTTGAGGGCAAGGACCAGGCAATTGCTCTGGTGAATAACCCTCTCCCCTGGAGTGCTTCGCTCAGTATTACCACGTAGCAACACCAAGAACCCCCGGGCATGATGTGAGTGTATAACTAGGTAATCCAGGCCCATTGGTCAGCTGCTGAGCTGACAACAAAAAAACCTTGCAAGGCCTTCAAATCTTGTGTGAATAATTCCACTCTTCTTTTCCCATTGCTTCTGGTGGTATTCTCCGCGAGGTGGTACGGTAAGCGTAATAACAGAAAGGAAAGCAAAAAGGCAGGGCAATCCTCAAGGGTGTGCCTACAACCCTGATGCTTTAACAAAGCAAAAGTAATCTTTCTTTAACAAAGACTTGATTTATTTGATAATATTGGCCTGGAATTTGTTCATATATAATATCCTGTGTGCTGGGAATAGCTAGTGAAAGAGTTGCAGCCCCAGCCTTTTTCCAAATATGATTTTGGGGGTGGTTCTGGGGCTCAAGCACATTTCCACAAGGAGAAGGAACATGCGATGAGAAAGAATTCGATCAGTGTTCTTAAAATCTATGAGAGGCCAGTGTTCTGATGATAAGATCAAGTTAGTGTCTTCCAGTAAATGGCAGAAGAAAATCAGATATGCTGTGAGCCATGAAGAACTTTCCCTTGGAAAAGTCCGTGTTTGCAGCTGGGCAGGCTCGGCGGTGGCAATGTGCTGTTTGTCAGAAGGAAGTTTCATGGACAGGAGGAGAGTAAGGATGGTCCAGTGGTCATGACACACGTGCATGAGTCTGCCAACTCTGACTTTCAGTCTTTGATTTCTCTGCACCATATTCCTTGTGTGTTCAAAAGTGAGATGTGCAAGTGCTGTAATAAATTTGAGATGTAGTTAGTAGGTTTGCTGTTTTGGTAATAAAAGGCAGGTGCCAAAGGAAATGAGTTGCAAACTGTACAGCCCTCCTTCATCATTTACTGCCACACTTTTATGTTAGCTTTTCTGACAGCATTTCATGATTCTCCCCACTGGTGGCCCAGAATTAAGGAGGACAGTTTTGGATCCAAAAAAAAGATATAGGAGGAGCAAGGGATGTAGGAAAGGGAGGAGATGCCCAGGTGGGATTTCAGATTGCATGAACTCTGTCTTACCTTGATGCATTTAGCTTTTTTTACAGGGCTGTGTTTGTGACTAAAGCATGCGAAAATCCATGTGCTGAACACTATGGAAGGGGGAGAGGTTTCGGAAAGATGCATCAATCTGACAGCAGGGGGGGTATGCGCTGTCATCCCGGGTGGGCAGCACTGTTGGTAAACAGGATGCAGAGAAGATAAAAAGGAAAAGTAATTTTGGCACCATCATTTCCACTTCGCCCGTTACAAAAAAATCATGAACAAGATCTGCTTTGAAATAAAAAGCAAGCAGCTGTATAATATTACTACAAAGTACTTGAAGGAAGGATCATGATAGAATCAAACTGCCATGCAAAAAAGCAGTTAGGGCCATGGAAAAATAATCTTAGTGCTTTTCCTGCTCAAATACAGGTATGTGGAGGAACATCACAGCATGGCAATGAGGTGATACTTGTCATTTGTGTGACAGAGACAAATTAGAATCCAGCCATCTCGGGGTGGGAACGGTTTTCGTGAAAATTAATGACTTGATTAGAAGGAGAAATGAAGCTTCTTCAAGGGGACATGCAAATAAAGGAGGAATCATTGAAACTGTCACCTGATGTAAAGTGAACATTACACAAAGAAAGATCGGTGGGATATTGTACAAAGACAAATTTGATGTGATATTAATCATATAGCACCGGTGGGAGCAAAGGTGGGAGGGAGAGGAAGGATGCAGTGCTGCACGTGTCTGACTTGGGGAGGTGTTTTCTGCTGAAGCAGGGGATGAGCATCCCATTCCCAGGTGAGCCCGGTGCATACTCTGCACCCCCAGGCTGGGGTGCCACTCTCACATGGGTTTGCCAGGCCCTATAATTTTCTGAGTGGTGCTTCCCACTAGCTCCAAGCCCACTGGAAGTGATTTGCCTCCCTTTATCTAGAGGCAAGGGCAATAAAAAGCCATTAATTTTAGGAGGCACCTGTAGGTTCCTGATGGCAAGTTTGCAGATCAGGTGGGGTCTGTGTTGGGTGATTTCTGCAACCTTTCAGGAGGAATAGGGCTGCCGTATTTTAAATGACAAACAGTTGTAATCTCTGTTGGGAAGAAGGACATCAGGCTAAAACTGAGCAAGTATTAAACCTGATTTTAAACTTAGGTTTGTTGCGTTAAGAACCAAATCTACAGGGGCAATTAGCTTCAGGTTCAATCCCAACCTTTCCATGGTGAGGAGAAACATGCTTGAGTACAAGTAAGGCAGCTAAACAAAAAGGGATGCTTTTCTTAAGCAGGAGTATGACCTGCATTAATGACTACAGGTGTACAAGTAGTATGCTCACAGAAGGCCTTGTTTTGAGTTTGAGGGGTGCCTGAGACATTTTCATAAGTTTTCTCTAAGTTCAAATGATCTGTAACGTATATTCTTCTTTTACTGTCTCCTTTCCTTGGGCGTAGAGAGCCACAGACCTTTCAGGCTGATGTAGATAGCAGAACAGTATCAAAAGCTGTTTATCAAATGCTGGCTTTTTCTTGTCCAGCACTATCAGCAAGAAAGAGACTGATGCCCAGCCAGTTTTCTTGATGCTGTATTTTGTCAAACATAAGTTTGATGGGAATTTGCCATGGCAAAATGAGAGATTTTGCAGAAACCTGGCTGAAAATAAGAATCTAGTGCCATGCTCTGGCTGCAAAGGGGCTGCAGAGATAAGCTGGTAAGTTCGTGACGTGGTGATCTGTCTTTCCATGGCTGCTGAGCATTAGGTAGCACCAGTGATGTTGAGCCAGCTGTGTGCTTTCAGGAGGGTGATGCTGGGGACAGGTAGGATAGATCCGTGCTGCTGGGAGGCATATTTTTGGCCCATTTATCCGTAGGCTCTGGCGGAAGCTCTGGAACAGTTTTCATACATTGAGACACGTTTTTGCAACAATATGGCTTAGATTTTTTTAGATTATAAGGAAAGCGTATGTTACTGAGCATATGATAGCTTTCCCCCAGGAGGTATTGCTCTGCTGAGGTAGGATTTGTTGCACAGCTTTGGGGCAGGAGCCACCCTCTTTCGTTTCTAGTTTTAGCTCATGTGTTCTTTGTCTACTTGCTTTAGGAAATGCCATTTTTTACTGTTGGTAAGGAGCATGAAACACTTGATTTTCTAGCTGCATCACACCTTTTTCACAACAACCTCCAAACATATTCCTTTCTTGCCAGGCATTGCCGCCTGGAATTCCCTCTGCCTGCAAGATGGCTACGGTATGTGCTCTTTTGCAGAAAATACATGTACTTTACTGGTCTGTACAGGACATGTTTTGTTTATTTTTTAATACGATGAAGCCAGCCATTGCTGTCCCTCCAGGAGCCAGGAAATACTCTCTTAATAGCGGGGTCCACTCTTTCTCCAGCTAAGAATTTTCCTTGTTCTCCAACAAAAAGCTTTGAAACCTCCACCTTTTTCCTCGTTTGAAAGTAGTCGCTGGGACTGTCTTCATATTCCCCATGTATATTTAAACATAAATTGCATCTGACTGCGGTGACACTAATTAAGGCGGAGGCACTCAGATGCAGCCCCCCTTGCGGGGAGCGTGGCCAATAAACCCGCTGTGACTGGCAGGTGTTTCGACCGCTTTAGACAACTGCAATTTCATAAAGTGTCCTTCCCCTTCTCCTCGACGAGGAGGGGACGGCCAGGCCCCCTCCAGGGCAGCTGCTGCCAGGCAGGGACAGGGTGGCTTTCGGGAGTGTAGGGCTGGCACCCCACACGCCTCCCGCCCTGCTGGCGTCTCACCCCCTCAGGTGTCTTTTTAAAGCTGTCGCCTCCTCTTTGCTGTGAACAGGGATTTTTTTCCTCCCCTTCCTAAAATATGGAAATATTTTATTTTATCCCGGTGATTGTATAATATCCCAGTGATGTGCTGCTGAGATGTTTGACCAAATATTATTAAAACTCTGCAAGGGCTAATAATCCTGGAAGTAGCGCGATGCCTTCCTGTGACATTGAAATAATTTAGTAATTTTACAGTACATTTGAATTTCAGCGTCACTCATCCGCTCAGTTTCCATTAACTTTGCCTGGAATTTCTTATGTCCGTGCACACAAGCGTTAAGTGTCAAGTTTCTCCTTCATGCTCCAGAACACCACCTGAATCACAATTGTGCTGCAGCTAATTGTTGTTAATTAAGCTGTTCCTAGCAGTCCTATCTGGCTTGTGCTTTTTTTGGTTGTAATAAAAAGCAAATGCATTTTGTAAGCACGGTATTAAGGAGGGAAAACAAGGGAGCTCTGCTCTTGGGAACTTCTCCATGCCCTGTGAGTTGGTTTTAGGGTGGGTGTTCTTAAGGATGGGGCCACTGTATTGGCGAGCAGTGCGGAGCCAGGCTCATTACCATCAAATTAGCTTCACTGACCTTCGCTGCCATTTACCGGTCACAGGCAGGCAGCTTCAAGGACATTTTGCAATGGGTAAATTTGCACTGAGCTGCTTGGGCCGCACGTGCTCCCGCATCACTTAAGCACACGGCCGTGGCCAAACCCCCCGGCACGAGGTTTGGCTGGGATCACATGCCGGGCGCCCTGTGCTCCCCTTGGGGCTCCGCTTCCCACCTCCTTCCCACTGCCCAGGTTCAATTGAACCGGATCATCGAGTGGAGCGAGCAAGAGGGAAGGTATTAATGAAACAGGGACCCTGGGAGCTGCCTCCTCGCAGAGGGCTTGCGTTGGGAAAATTGCTTCTTGGCCTTTTCTTCTTAATGAGGCTGCTAATAACGTGCCTGTTGCTTTCCACCCGGTGATGAGGAGTGAGGCGCCTGTCATTCATCCACCTTCCTTGGTGTTTGTTTATGAAAATGAAATCAGGTGGGGAGGTCTTCAGGCAGAAGCGCTGTCATCTTGTGAGAGGCAGGAATATGAAGCTGCTTTTGGTCTGTGGGAATATGTCATCTGTGTCTTTGAAAAAAGCAGCCAGCTATCTGCTGTGTCTTTTCCATTTTTTCCCCTTGTCTTGGGTTAAGAACCACAAGACAGATTATTTTGGCACATCACAGGGACATGTTATTTTAACAGTAAGCTAATGGTTACCACTTGCAGGATTAAGGTGCGTGTAAATGTCCTCTTAAGAGGTCAGGAATAGTCTTGGGAATTTTCTGAGTTGCAAAGGATCAAGGAATGGCTTGTGCACAGACATAAGAAATAAGCCCGGGGCACAGGCTAGTGGTTGCTCCAGACTGCTCAGGTGTAGCGTTGCTGGAGCAAGCAGCATGGAAAGGGAATCCCTTGGAGAACCATCACAGGTGGTTGGGGTGGGAGTCTTCTGTACTGTGCTCAGTCTCAGAGCAATTTTCTCCTGCTATCCTCTCTGTATGCTATTGGCTGAAGCTTTAATTTGTCCACAGATCCTCCCGATGCTGTCATCAGTGGTGCAGGGCAGCTTCAGTGTTGTACAAGGCATTGCCTTTCCTTCATCACAACAGATTCCTTGGCATTTTGCTGTTACATGTTCATTCTTCTGCTGGTAGCATTTGCAGAAAAATGACCAAATATCAGATTGCAGCCTGAGCTGGGGCCTGGGAAGTTGGTGAAAGGCGTTATGACCGTTTGCTGGGTAAAACCCACCACCCTGCTATTCCAGAGTCTCTAGGACTTTCTCCCAGGACTGTTGTACTCGCCATAGCCTCCTTGATCCCTGGGGGAGGTCTGGCCGTAGATTTGGGCAGTGCATTCCCCAGGCACAGTTTGTGCCCATTCTGTATTGCTGTCCTTCTTCTAAAGCAGCTTTCTTTGCGATGTTCCTAGAGGAGACCTGGCTGGCCGTTGTGGGGTGGGCAACTCTCTTCTTGCAGAAGAGAAGAATCAGAAGAAGAATCAGCCCTCTACGATTTATGTATTTCAATGAAAAGAGGCCAAGAAAAAAGTCGCCCAGGCTTCAGAAAAACCTAATCATTATATATATGTATGTGTGTACATATGTAAGAATAGCTACATGCGATGTGCTCCTGCATTCCACATGGAGATAGCAGCAGGGGAAAACCTGTGGGATCGTGGTGATTCTTGAGCACAGATGTGCATTTGCTGCCTTTGCTTCCTCCTGCCTTCCCCGATTCCCTGCCAAGGGTCTGCAGTTCTGCCTGAATCAGCCTGGCAGGCTCCAGTACTGATTACTCCAGTGATAAACCAGTCGTGCTGTTGCCGAGTTGAGGATTCAAAACTAACGGTGCTTCTGCTCTTGAGATTTACCATTTGGAAGATACTTTATTACTATCTTGTGACGTTTCCCTGCACTTTTATGCTCATTCATATAACTGTTTTCTTTGATTTATGGCAGGTTTTCTTCATATATAACAGTGTCATAAATTTTGCAGCGCTACTATCAATGGTTATGAATTTGAGATATTCAGTAAACTGTGAGATGGGGGAAGGGTGGAAGCCTTTTGAAGAGGTTTGTGATCGCAACTGCAAACAAAGTAATCTGTTCTATCAGTACAGATCTGAAGCAAGCATCAGAATAATTTGGCATAGTCTGTTTGTTGACTAGCCAGCTGGTTGACTGCGGTTTAATTTTTTTTTTTTTTAGTGCAAAACATAAGTTACTTATCTATGATAAAAGGGTGCACGAGGCCAAACCCACACAGCGGTGACATTTGTGTGGCGATCCCTGGGAGCTCTGTTACCCAAGGTCTGCAGAGGTTTTCAGAGAAGCAGCAAATTAATGTTGTTCTTTTCGTAAACCTTTCTCTTGCTCTTCTCTTTCCCTGCATAAACCTGCTTTTTCATGGTCTCATTTTTTAAGACCCTCAAACAAGCTCAGATTTCCAAGGAGTATTCAGCAGCCATCAGAGATCCAAAGCCTTTCAAAGCCACTGGTCAAGACCAGTGAAATAAAGACTTTGGGTTTTGATTTTGTTGGCATATTGCTTTGTAGAGGAAGAGAAAAACAGCTCATTTAAAAATTGCTTTCTGAGTTCAGCTGTCAGAGAAGCTATCTGTTGACCTTTACAAATTGATACCGTCACAATCAATGGACAGAAGTTTAAGGGCAGTCTCTGAGGCAGGAGGCTGGGAATAAACCCAAACATTTATAAAATATATATGGAGTGCATTTTAAAGAGCCCAACAGAAAAAACAGACAGTATTAACAGGGAGCATGTCTGAGCAAGCTGATCTGTAAAGAATTCATAATACACAATTTTGATAAGTATAGTTATTTAGAATTTGCCTGTTTGAGATGGTTTCTAAAAGTACGTGAAACAAAAAATAACAAATAAATATGCCTTAGGTTATTCCAGAGCAGCAATAGGTTGGGCGAGGGAAATAATTAGAGATTTTGAAGTTGCTTTGCCAGCTTTGACTGCAGGGGAAGTGCATTTGAGGAGCAATTTCACAGCAACTTTGACTCCCTCCATTCCCCCTTGCAGCCTTGGAAAGCGAAACCGTTTACAAAGTCTCAGCAAGCATTGCATAAAGAGGAGCAAGCCTGTCTGATTGCAGCCGCCGGCTCGCTTGTTTTTAAAGAATCAGTGAGAGAAACCAAGAGGTTCACGGACATGCAGTCCTCACCTTTCAGGTAAAATAGGTAGAAACTTCAGCACCACAGGTGTTTGCCATGAATATACTGGTCATACACAAGCAGGTAATCAACTCAAATACAAGTCCTTCATCTGCCCTCTAAATGCAGATTAAAAAGTAGTCCCTTTCTTAAAAACGGGAGAAAAATGTCAGTGGTAGAGGTATGGTGTTAGATGGAAAAATTTATTGGTGTTACGTGGAAGAATTTACTGGGTGCTTAGCACATGTGAAGGATAGGCTTATTTTATTTAATTTTTTATTTTTATTATGTTTAATTTAAATTGTGCAATCCAGGACTTAGTTCAAAACATGCAGGTTTGAGGTGGGAGTTTGGTGTTCACATGCACCTCCACTCCTCAGTGTGCCCTGCAGCAATGCCGTATGTTCTCAGCACAGAATCACAGAATGGTAGGGGTTGGAAGGGACCTCTGTGGGTCATCTAGTCCAACCCCCCTCCCAAAGCAGGGTCACCTACAGCAGGCTGCACAGGACCTCGTCCGGGTGGGTTTTCAATATCTGCGGAGAAGGAGACTCCACAAGCCCTCTGGGCAGCCTGTTGCAGTGGTCTTACACCCTCAGAGGGAAGAAGTTCTTCCTCATGTTCAGCTGGAACTTCCTCTGCTTCAGATTGTGCCTGTTGCCCCTTGTCCTGTCACTGGGCACCACTGAAAAGAGTTTGGCCCCATCCTCCTGACACCCACTCTTCAGATATTTGTAGGCATTTCTAAGGTCCCCTCTCAGCCTTCTCTTCTTCAGGCTAAACAAGCCCATCTCCCTCAGCCTTTCCTCAGAGGACAGATGTTCCAGTCCCCTTACCATCCTTGTAGCCCTCTGCTGGACTCTCTCCAGTAGCTCGTCATCTTTCTTGAAGTGGGGAGCCCAGAACTGGATACAGTACTCCAGATGAGACCTCACTAGGGCAGAGCAGAGCGGGGAAACCTGTGTGAAGCTGTTTGTCTGAAATGTGCCTGAACTACAAGAGATGAAGGATTGTCCATGGCAGATGATGCTGGTTGAAGATTAGACTGTATGTTTTTATACATAACACATGGAAATAAAAAAGATTCTTGCATAGACTTTAGTTATTGAAAGTTTGTTTTCCTGCCTATAAAGTGATATCTGAAAGCACTTGGTTTAATAACATAGGAGTTCTATTATTTAATTTAGCCACAGGCAATTAGGAAAATAAACCCATTGGTTTAAGGCAGGCATGTGTAAGAGAGCACTTTAGATTAATTCTTTGACTTGATGGCCTTAATGTATGTGACTGCCACAGACTCTGGGACATTGTCCCTGTTTCCAGGTCTGGTGTGTTTTGGCTCCAAAGTGCGGCGTCCACCCCAGGGGCCAGGCCAGCCTCAGCGCTGCCCCTGCCCCTCCCTGCCATTGGCACTGCAACCCTGTTCCCCTTGTCTGCAGTACTTCCAGGCTTAAACAATTACCATTTTGTCAGTCTCACATGAGCTGAATTCTCTTGTCTGCTTGACAAGATGGTTGTGTTGCTTGAGACCCTCTTATTTTCATCAATGAAAAATAAACTGCATGCAATTTCAACTTAATAGACCCATGCATATTGACTGAAATAGGGTAGTTCCTTTAATCGTGTTCTCCTGCATTGCACAATCACCTTGAAGCAGTTGGGCAAAGCAGCTCTGAAATGTTGGGTTTGCTCTTGCCTGGTGATGGGGATACCCAAGCCCTGGCATGGCCATCTCAGATGCTTCATGAGATGTTGCTTTTCTTTATTTCCTCAAATATTTTTGCAGGGACTTTTTGTTTAAGCCCCTCTGCAGTTTTGCCTTGCAGCGTTGCCAGAATTTGGGGAGGTTGTTCTCTCCAAAGCAGTCCATTTCTTTATGTGTTTAAATTTCATAGTTAATTTTATTAGGTGGTATTTGGGTTATGTGATATTACTAATGCAATGCGAGAACATTTAGGGAAATACCTTTTTCCTTTTTTTTTTTATGTTGCAAGTGGCTTGTGCTTACCCTGTAACAACACAGAAGTTGCTGTGTGCTTTAGGGGTGACTAATTTACCCACAGTTACATTAGGAGATATAAAAGCACCTGTCCCTCCCACCTACCCCATCTGAGCTGTCTCTTTTACATAGACGCTGCTTAAATAGGAGTAAGTAGGATCTGAGAGCTTGTGCGCATTCTGCCAAGTGTTTTTTAAGTATTGTAGAGGCTGCGAAGACTGCAATCCCGTTCCCATCTCAGCGGCTGCGAATGCTCCCGCTGGATTTCTCGGGCAGAGAATCAGGCAGAAGCTGAATGAATGCGCTCCCTTGTGCACACACAAACTCGGTGTGTTTGTACAATGTTAATTAAAATGCATTTAAGTTGAGTGAATGCTTGCGGCATTCAGGGCCCTCTGGGGAAAGAAAAAAAAGAAAGGCAGGCAGACAGGCACAGGCCCTCAGCTGTCATGGAGCCGCATGAGCCCCCATGGAGAGGCAGGAGCTGCTGGGGAAGGTGGTCGCTGCCACAGCACCGTGGCCATGCTCTGTGCAAGCTGAGCAGCCCCAGGCCCCCAGGAGAGCACTGCAGGGGGGGAAAGGAGCCCTTCTTGTTCCCAGCAAAACAGCCTGGTCTGTGAGCTGGGAAGTGGTTTGGGGCCAGCTTCACAGCAGATGTTATTGGCATCCCTCGCTAAATTGATTTGTGTTGAAGGCGTATGTATAAAATCCAATCCAAGTGCCTGCTACCCCTGCTCCCACCCCTGCATGTCTTTACCTGGTGCTTGTGGTTCGTGCTCCATCATCTTCCCCTCACTCCTTCCACTGGCATTGAAAATGCAACCCAAATCTTTCCTACTGCTGAGACCTGTAGAGATTTCCACCACTTTGCTCTGGTAGAGGGCTAGGATACACCACGATGCAGTGATGGAAGGAAGCAGGTTGGATGAACTCTTACCACTGTGTTTGAGTGGGACTTGGGAATGGTGAGGGCTGGAAAGCGGGGAGAGCAATATTTGCAACTTCTTAGGTCTTCAGCTTGGCATTTCGCTCTGTGTTAGCTGCCCAAGAACACATGGCTTGTATTACTCATGATTGTTTAAGTTATTTATCTTAGAAGGCATTGGTGATGGTCTCCACTTTGGTACTGTAGGGAAGTATTTTGGTTGTTGGCATTAAGAGTTAGATTCACAAGCAGAACTTTGGGTACTGCACTGAAGTGGCCGAACTGGAGACTAGTGCAGGCATAGGCAGTCTGTAGTGGTCGTCACCAGCAACAGGGAGAGCAGTTTCTCCACGTGATGGTTCATAGCAACAACAATATTTGCATGGGCTAAATTGCACTCTGGAGTTAAATTTCTTCAGGGAGGAAACGTACGTCAGTTGGAAAAGGGGTGCTGGTGACATTCTTGATCATACTTGCAGAGCTAGTAAGAAGCCCAGACTGGAAACCTGGTAACAGAGGAAGGTCCTGCCAGTGCTCGGAAGTTGGAGGGCCGAGGAGACTGGCATTGTATTTCAGAACTATTTGAAAACTTTTTCACTGTCTCAAAACAAGACCTTATATGAACTAAACCAAGTGCTGGAAGCAGACCACTCAAATCTTTCTTATATAATGTCTATTAATTGCTTGTTTAAGTTATGTACTTCACTGGGAACTAAATTGTAAATGCTGAAGACGTTTCAATAAAGTAAGTTACTTTTTGCATCCTGCAATCAGTAAGAAAATCTCACACTCCTTCTAAGCTACCATGCCACATCAGCAGCCGTAAAAGAAATCTTTAATTTTTAATGCTTTTCTGTCGCATCTTGTGTGCCAGTGATTTGCCGGTTTGAGCACTGGAGCCAGTGAGCGCCTCCTCAGAGCTGACCTGATGCAGGTGGTGGTGGGCTGCGCAGGGCCACGTGTCACCCCCGTGTCGCCTCCATCCCTCGGGTTCCCCGCCAGCTTGGAGGCTTACCCGCTGCCTCCTCATCGGAGCAAGCGCTTCCAGATTCACAGCAAGGCCTCAAGGAGAGCCAGATGATAGAGCAGATGGCAGATGACTAATTTGGCAAAGTTAGATGAGTGGAAATTGTTTGCTTTAATTGCTTGTCAAGTCCGGTACCTACATTATAGTTAAGAAGCAACTATTTACCCTCAAAATAGAATGAAATGAGGAAAGAAAGGGTGCACGTGCATGTGCCTGTGAAGAATGGGGAGAAAAAGGGAAGAAGTACCTAGAGAAAATAATTTGGTAAAAAGCTTTTGGGGGGGAGGGGGGAAAGAACCATTGGCAAAGCGTCTTACATGTAGCTGTGTGGTACAGGTCCTGCAGTACATTTTCCCCATTTTGTCCTTTGCAGTTGCTGTATCATAATAAATATGTGAGGAAACTGAAAGAAACAATGCTGGAAATATTGGCATAACGCAAGCAGATGACAATGGCTTGACATGGTTGGTAGAGGCAATAATGCTTGAAATGTCGCAGTATAAATCTAGTTAACATTTTGATGCCAGTTCTTCGTTGGTACAAACAGGGGTGCTACGTCGGTAAAATGTGCTGTGTAGCATCCATCAAACAGATTATGGAGAGCTCAGTGCAAGGAGAGGGTGCCATTGGCTCAGGAAAGTGTTATCACATGTAACTAATTCTTCTTGATTACGTTACAATCACTGTCAGTCTTTACTATGCCTATTTGTGTTCCTGTTCATAAAACTGGGAAAAATCTTCCCTTTGTAGGTGGCATCTGATGAGCTTCTGCTGGAGGTGGGACAACCCTGATAACACTCATCCCTGCAACTTCTCTGGAAGTGCTGGGAAGCTTTTACAGTGGCATATGAAATGATATTTGGGAGTTTAGAGAGCAAATTTCAGGGAATTAATGCTTTTGATCCCTGGTGCTATCAACCCAGGGACCACTTCTCCATGCAAAGCAAAGAAAGGCTATAGAAGTGTTTCACAGTGTCCTTGAAGCATTGCAGATTAAAATCTGGATGAAAATCATAGTTAATTTTTTTTTATTTAACTTTATTTAGCAGTTTTGGAGAGCTTTACTTGGAAATCAAAATAAACAATGGTACTCCCAGGCTTGTGTTTCTGGGCCATTTGCATGCAGGTATAAGGGATTAAGCCCATGGTAGTGTGGCCCACAGCCGCCATGGGCCAGCCCATACTGTGTCACCTCCTCCTGATGACACCCTGATGGACTGAATGGCGGCTGGATGGCAATGCTGCGCTTCTCCTCTCCTGGCTATGTGGCTGTCCAGGGGTTCATGGCAGTCAGGTTAATTGCATGCAACTGGATTCAGATGGGATGATAATTTCCTAGCGTAGAGCAGACCTCATGGAAGGAAAACACTTGTGCCAGCTGAGCTTTTAATTAGGAGTACAGAGAAAATTATGCTCTCTTTCATTACAGTCTCTCACCTAGGGAAAACAAGCCTCTAATTTTAAAACACTCTCCCAAACCACTGGGTTTACAGGAAAATGGCTGGTGACCTCAAGGAGTATTTTGCCTTCTCCCAGGAGACATCTGCAAGACTGTAAATGCAGGCGGTCCCTTCTTTCATTAGGATGTGCCTAATTGCAAGAAAATTTGGGGCTTTTGCAGCTCATTCAACCAGAACTGTAAAATAATAATGAAAGGATTAGAAGTGTGTTTACCCCTTCTTCTGTGTGCGTACATGATGGGGTGCCTGGGCTGTTGCTGAGGGTGGAGCATAATGAAATGAATAGGGACTGCTGCAGCATTGCTAGTAATTAGTTGTTGCTTAAGGGGCTCGTGTATTGGGGGCCTTCACAAATTGCCACAAGTGTTTGCAATTATTAATAAACAGTTATGTTAGCTGTCTTTCAAGAAATCCTGATGATGGTCCTGTCTGTAAAACACAGCTAATTAAGTAAAGAAGTGGGAAGTACAGGCAGAGAATGTTAGAAAGAAGCGCTGAATGTTGTTGGGCTCACCCTGACCGGGATGAAGGAACGTGTGATTCTCTTTTCATAAACATGCTCCTGAAACCAGTGAGTCTGACAGTTCAAGCCTCCTCTTGCGTTTTTGGCCCGCTTGGTAAACGGATTGACAAAGCGAGGTTGGGCTGTGTTCAGGCAGAGACTGGTGCAGAAAAATGCACCGCTTTCCAATATGCTCGCCAATGAGATAATAGTAAATGTTTTATGATTCAAAAAAATATATCCAGATGCTTGAGATAACTCTCTTGCAGTTGACAAGGAGGATGCCTCATTGTTGCTTCACTGAACATGGTTTGGGAGAGGAGCGAGGCACCGGTATTTCAGGTGGGGGTGACCATGCCAGAGATGATGGGATTCACTCTTCCTGAATAACTTCAAATGTAGGCAGATCCGGAGAGGGGTTGAATAAGAAATGAAAGAAGTTGACCTCCTTCCAAAAGTTAGTTCATCTGTTGAGCTAGGAGGATTACAAAATCCATTAGTATTACAAGAAACAGAACTAGATTGAGTCAAATGTGATTTCTTAATTTAATGTATAGATTTATCATCATCAGAGCAGAGCAAAATAATGGCCTAAAAAGCAGAAGCTAAAGGACATTTTTAAATACCTCCACTATTTGCTGCCTTTGAGTGAGCATCCGAATGATTTGGCTTTGTTATGAAAGAAATGTCAATGGGAAATTAATTTCCTACTCATGTGCATGAGTATTGATGAAAAACATACATTCGGTTCAATACAGACTATTATTAGTGCTATAATTTGGGCCATTAGGAGCTGAAGCTCTTCTCCATCACTTTAGGTAGCTGGCAATAAGTAAACAACTGAACGTGAAGTCTGAATGTGTGAGTAATGCTTAAAACCCACTTTTGTGATGGCCAAGCTGCACTCTGCCCCGGCGCCCACCCAAAATCGCCTACGTTTGGGGTGTAGGTGAGAAGTGGCTGCGGGCTGGCAGTCGGACCAGTTGCTGTCACTGCTGGTTCAGGGCTTTCCCAGGTGGGATGGTGCATGTCCTTCAGCTTCGGGATGACATTAGCGGTGGCTGTCTCTGGGCACATACACATGTGCACTCAGTGAGGTTTGTTGCCACAATACAGAAAGAGAGGGAATGCCTGCGTGCGTTGGTGGAGGGATGTGTTTGAGAGCTTCATGGCGTGCTGGTAACCTGGTACAGGCTGTCAGTCAACAGCTCACTGGGGCTTCTGTCTGGGAAAAGGGGATGTCAGATTTTCCTGGGGGTGTTTTGAAATGACACTGAAGGGTTTCACTCGTTGAGATGCCTCTGTGAGACCTCTTGAGCAAGTCAGGATATACGTGCTCAGAGATGCTGAACAGTGAGAGAAGCTGCAGGCTAGAGGCACATCTTCTGCTGGTACTTTTTTGACCTCTGTTAGAGGCAGGGGAATTAGTATTTTTTATTAAACGGGAGAGATTCTGCTGCAAGGACTGCTTTTAACAAGTGATCTTTATTTTCTTGCCTCTCATCAGTTTCTGGGGCTGTATAAAATAATGTGTCTAACAATATATGACAAAGTGCTTTGAAGAGACTTTCTGAAATATAGATTATGGTGGTTTTGCATGGCATGGCAAGGAAATACATTTTGTTGTGCTTATGTTTCTGCTTATATGTGGCTGGAGCATCCCTGAAAATATGTATTATTTTGGCACCGTATTTTAAAGAGCTGCTCCAACACATAGATGCCTGTTGCTGTTCCAAGAGATGAGCAGGAGGGTGAGTGGGATATGCTCATGCTCTGCGTTGAGCTTGGGGCAGAGGGACTGGGGATCCTGTGCGACCCTTGCTCAGTTCCCACCTCCCACACTTTAGTGCTTCTTGATTATTTTGGCAAATCAGACCCCAAATAATTATATTTGCCCCGGAGCAGCTGGGAGTTGCCTCCTGTGGCTCATAATGGGGAACAAAACTTACTCTTAACTACTAGTTTACAGCCTGCTTTCCGGCCTGTGATCCTCCCAGGTTTAGTTCCCTGGCGTGTGCGGGCAAATGGGAGCTCCTTTGTAATTGTCCATGGCACCAGCATTTCTTCCTCATGGCCGGAATGGCTTTTTATCCTGATAATTGTATTTTGCCTTAAAAAACCCAACAGCATATCTAATCTCTCTGTTTTAAAGGACTCTGTGCGAAGGATGGAGGTACTGTCCCATCTCTATCCTCTTGCGAGTGATGATCTAATCTGCTTTTCTTAAATACTTGCATTAGTTTTCTCTTTTGTATTTTGAACCTAGCAAAGCTATTAGCTGCATGAAAAGTGTATGAACAAAAGTCGTGCTGTAAAGCTGAGGCACAGAGAGATTGATGGATTATTATAATAATAGAGTATTAGTGATGTATGGTTATACCCATGTTCGCTTTGGGATTTCAACTTGTTCGCCATGTCGGGGCTCTCTCCTGCTTTGAGTGCTGTTTCTGCGTTGGCTGCACTGCTGGTTGGATACCGACGGCAAAATACCTGCACTGCTGCACCCCCAGCTGATGTAGGATACTCTCACTTTTGGTGTGCAACTTGATATGAGGCAATTTGTAACCAATTTCTTTTTTCTGTTGAGGGGAGGTGGCCTGCCAGGACAGTACAGAGCTGCAAAAGCCGAGCCAGGCCATGCAGTGGTTGGGAGGATTGATGCTGGGCAGTGACTTTCCCTGGTTTCCCAAATTTTGCAGGAGCAGGCTGTGAGGCACTGGATAGCACGGGCCTTTCGCCACTTATCTCGCAGGCAGCAGAGGCCCAGGAGTGAGCTGGAACATGGAGATGTTTTGTGTAACAGAGGACCAGAGGGGATATCTTGTTTTAAAACAGAAATTAAATGCTTGGAATTGCTATGAGATAAATTTAAAAGATGAACATGATTTCTTCTAAAATTGCTTTTAAGATTGTATTTGTCTGAAAGAACTGATTTCCACAGCATTATCAAAAGCCAGGAGTAGTTACTCCAGTGGTTTGGTTGTACAAAATTAATCTTACTTGAATAAAACCTGCTCCCCCAGCTTACATCTGGACTGGCTTCACCCCTGTTGAATCCTCTTGCAAGAGCAGGCTCCAGGTGTTCTGCCTCCTTACAGCAACAAATGGCTAAATTAGCTTTCGGGAAACGTTTAATGGATGTGCGACATGAAATAACCAGTGTTGCAGTATATAGCTTTATTAGCTGAGCTACTGGAATTGTTTTCTGAGCTATGTTGATCCTTAGCACTGATTGTGAAACGGAACAGAAATTATTTATTAGTCCTTGGGAGCCTTAAGACAGAATTGTACTTGTTCGGCTGGAAACACAGTCAATCTTGTTGTTATAGATGATGCTGCTTTTAAGGAAAAAACAAACAAAGCGATTGTGTAATGATAGCAAACATTTTCGAAGTCTTCGAACGGGGACAGGTGTGCGTCTCCCTGAGGGGTGGAGATGGTTGTTCTGAAAAAGACTTTGAATATGAGCTAGGACAGGGCTATGCATTTCAAAAAGAAAAATGTGCTATCCTCTAGCAGCAGTGGTTAATCCTTCCAGGTGTTCCCATTCCAGCAGAGCTATGTCAGGTCCTAGTGGGACCATGTCTTTCAATCTTGGGAATCTCATAAAATGGCTATTAAAATATTATAAACAAAATCTTGTTTAAATATGTTTTACTCTAAGTGATAAGGTTTTATGGGAAAACTTTCAAAATGGGAATGTTTGTGATTTAAATTAAGCCTTGAAATGAGGTGGCAGTTTTTATTTTAAAACCCATGCGAACAAACCAGGTTTTCTTCTGCAATGCAGCATAATGAATATATGTCAGATATTTCAAGATTTTAAATGTAGTGAGGAGTTTGAAATTTTTATTTCCACCAGGTCGTAGAAAGAAAGCTTTGAGCAGGTTGTGGGCTTCTGGCTGCCTCCTGAAGCCCTTCACCAAGAGGCTGCCTGAAGCTTGAGTCGCACTGGCACAAGAGCAGGTTGCTCTGCAGCAGAGAGACCATAGCGAACAGAGATGAGAATTGTTCCCATTGCTATTAAAAAAAAAAGGGGGAGGAGGGGGAGAACATAGTAAGTAAGCAGTCAATAATAGTAGTACTCAGAAACCTAATTACTTTTGATATTTAAAAAAAGGCCCCGCATTATTCAAAAGAGCATGTTTTAGCCAATTTTACTGATTATGCTTCCAGTCATGGAGAGTTTTGTCTGTATTGATCTAATCCAGGGGTGGGAATGGCTCCAGCAATGCTATTCTGGTTTGGCTTATGTTTTGCATAGTATAATGCCCATTTCAAAAGTTTGGATATATTCAGGTTAATTTGCTCGCAGATGAGAACAAACCCACAAGCTGTTGGTAATCAGGAAAAGTAAGTGCATGAAAAAAAAGCCCAGCCCCACACTTGACCATTTAAGCAGCATTGCTGTCCTGGCAGGCTGAGCGCCATGTGAAAAACTGGTGTTGTAAAATGTGCTTCTCTGTTTCTTTCCTGCATTCATTTTTGTCGTTGCTTGATGCACGGCAAGCTAATAGACTGAGCAGAGCTGTGATTCTGCAGTAGCTTTGAACAGGACTTCGAAATTTGGAACAGAGTAATACAATATTAAAGGGCATCTTCTGGAAACTAACTGTATTAGGATGGTGTTTCCCAACTCTTCTGACACATCTCTACGTTCAGTCTGGTAACTTGTGGAAAGATGATGTGTTTTTTGCTATCGTCTTTCTCCTGTTTAATTGCGTCAAGCTGGGAAGAGCTGGGGTCTTAAGGAAAGTGATGGGGAAGACAGTGTTGGCTGTAAGCCTTCCGATCAGGTTGCTCTTGGCTTGTCCAACAGACCCTTCTGAGTATCAGCTGAATAAGGAAAGTGTTGGATTACCCAGATCACCCTGGGTGCACGGGTCTCTCTAGCCTTATGTCTTTTAGTCTGTGAGTGGCATATATGTGTTCAGTGTCCAATTCTGTCACTGGACAAACTAGTAGGATTTTTGCTGATACCTGAGTTTGGTCCTTTAGGTGCTGGGATCAACTAGTTTTGCATTTTTCCTGCATTTCTGTGTTTTCAGCATTTCTGTATTTGGTAGTAAATACCAGCACTTCATCCCGTTTGGTGAGACATGTTTCAGTTGCTGAGATGATCACGGACCATATTTGTACATTCCTATCTCTATTGCTGATATTCAAGTAACTTATGCTGGGGTTTTTTTTGCAGGACCCAATCACATGAATAATTCAGGATTTTTGTTACAATTACCTGTATCCCTGTATACAGACTGCATTTCCTTCTCTGCTCCTGTGATCCTCTTCCACACTCCTGATTGTTTGTCCTGTGGTTTCTTGCAGTGTGTGCTGGCACCGAGAACAAGCTGAGCTCCCTCTCTGACCTGGAACAGCAGTATCGGGCCCTGCGCAAGTACTATGAGAACTGTGAGGTAGTTATGGGCAACCTGGAAATCACCAGCATTGAGCACAACCGAGACCTCTCCTTCCTGCGAGTAAGCAATCTTTTTTCCTTCCCTCCGTCTTCTGTGTTTAGGGGAGTATCTATGGGAGCTGGGCTGGAGAAGGGCAAGTCTCTTGCCCACCAGCTCCACTGCAACATAATATTATGTAATATAACAAAATGTCACAGATGTGCAGAGAACAAGACCAATGGCATTGCTGTGACAGATGCACTGAGTATGCGTCGTTTAGATTTGTCCAGGACTCGGAGGAGAAAGCCATGTCACTACGCAGGAAGGTGACACCTTGCGGGTCTCTATCAGTATGTGTTGCCAGCAGGTATGGAGCAAGTAGGGTAGGGTTTAGGAAGGTCAGAGAATTGGGCAGATAAGCACTGGAAGCTTGGAGAAGCTAATCTTAATAAAGTGACTGATTGGTAGACTAAGCTAGGGGAGAACTCTGGGCAACATTTGTGGGGCATTTAAGAAAAGAAAAGTTGATTATGGAACGAACATAAAACGCTTTGTATGTATGAGACTGGAGTTATAAGCCTAACTGAATCTCCAGCATCCAGGGGTAGTCTGTGATAGATGAAGCCTGTCCTGCCACCGTGGAGTCCGGGGTGTGTGCTCCCTCAGCCCGCCTTAGTCTAGATTTTGAGTGATATCATGCTTTTGGGTTTGTGAAGGATCATTTCAGTGTGATTTGTGCATTCCCTGTTAACGTGCTAGCAACCACAAGGAGGGAAAGTTGAATGCAGAATTAAAAGAATTTAAGCCCACCATTATTTGGCATTCCAAAACTAATTGTGTTTGAAGAAATATTCCAGTAAAGGAGTGATCCAGTGTACTCAGATGGGCATCTGAGGATGCTGCAGATGATGTGGCTCCAATATGGAAGAAACTGGTATGTAGGTGTGAGGACTGTGGTAGAAATGGCAGCCCATGGCAGGGTGGTTGCACGCTCTGCTGGTCGTACTCTCCAAGAGAAGAAGTCGAGCCATGACACAGATAAGGGTTTACAGTGCTTGCATCATATGGCATCGCTCACATATATTTCTGCAAAACACTAATGTCACGTTTCAAGATGAGTGTCTGTATGTAACTAGCATTTTTATAAAAAGCACGTAGCGGGAGCAGTGAAGTTTAAATCCGGCAGCAGGAAGAGGGCAGCAGGAGTCAGCCCCAGCAGGTTGTGTTACACTCAGTCATTCGGTTTACCAGGTCTTGGGTGAACCTAGTGCTCAATTTAGTTTGTAAAAATGTGAACTTTCGATTACAAGTTCTAACAAAGGCAAAGCAGATTGTCCAACAGTGTGTTTAGCTTTGCTTCATGTTAAATTTGTTGGGGATTTCACAGGATTTCCACTCTATACTTTGGCCTATATTTACTCAAAGCATACACCAGGCTGCTAAAAGATCTGCAAGCAAAACTGAGCAACCAGATATGTCTGGAGTAAAGTTTGGGGTGCTAATTGCACTCAGACTAACAGGTTGCCTGTTAATTTGAGCGACGAATGCCTAGGAAGTAAATGCTATCTATACATTTCACAGTTGTGACAGGTGGGGAAAACACATATGCTTGTACTGTGAAATAGATACAGCCTTGGTGCAGCTGGACTAATGTTTCCCACCATGTTAGACAGACGGCAGATAGATACTTCCTGCACAGGCAGGGTCCCTGCACTGATTCAAGCATTGCCAGGGTTTCCAATGCCTCCTGAAACCCTTGGCTGTGCCATCATGCATGGCTTGAATTCATCATGGATGGTTCTTCCACTTCGGCTTTCCTTCCTTCTTACACTGCCTGCTAGTAGGTAGGAAAAGCAAATTATTTGGAAATTAGGGAGTTAACATTACTTGCAGAGAGCTGCCATAAGTAGAGTAAAATATTAGTGGAAAGTGAGCAGTAAAATCAGCAATAGAAAGCAAGAATGAAGGGGCCTGTGTAGTAAATGAAGGTGGTTCGGTCACTTGTGCTTTTTGGTGACAGCTACTATCACTTTTTTATTAGTTTTATTACTTCTCTTACCTGTGTCTGCCCTCTCGCAGATGTCTCAGCAAAAAGCAGAACTTGAAACAAACCCCAGCAAACTGGAAGTCTAGTTAATATGATAAATTGTAGTCATTAAAACAGAAAACCAAACAGAGGAGAACATGTTCTTTGGGACGCAAATAATTAAATGTTGGCATATTTACACCGATAATTCGACATTCATTAGTTAGGCAGTATTACTTGTCTTATCATTTTAAAAATATTTTTAATGGCCAAATGAAGGTGGCAGATTGGAGATAACTAAAAGAAAGGCTATTTGTCTCTCTCAGACTTAAATACGGTGAACTTGTGCAAGGTGATGCTTCTCCAACTTGCTCCAATTTTCCTTAGTCTTGTTGCAATAATTGCCATCTTTCGCCACTAAATGGACTTCAGGTACGCAGCTGACACACTCCTGGGTTTTCTGTATGCCTTGCTGGTGAGTACCATGGCATTGTGTGCCCGCCTGCCTTCTCATTAGTGTTCAGCTTAGCTGGGTAGCCTCTCACTCCAGGACAGAGGGAAAGACCTAGTGAGCTAGGCATGCTGGGCTTTTTTATCTTGCAATAACACACGAATACCATAAATGAATTGAAGTGAAAAAACCTCATAATTTTCTTTACCCTGCAGAGGAACATTAAAAGATCAGCATCCCATCTCTCATCTTTATTTAGACATTTATTCCCTAAGTAGATTTGCTTTATGTCTATGAGTTAGCTCTCTGGATATCTGCTGGTTAAGAATAAAAAGGGCTTTCTATCACCTCAATGAAGTGCTCAACCACTTAAACTTCCAGGCCTGCAAATGAGTGCATGGCTTTGAGATCACGGGGAGCTTCATTTATGTGAGAAGAGTTTGCACATACCAGTGGGTTTTTTCCTAGTGTTCTTGTATGTGTGCAGAACAGGAGTACAAATCTTCTGTTTTCATTTTATGCGTTTTATTGTTGCTTTTGGTTGTGTTATAGTCTTGGTATTGCTTGCCTGTGGGTGGCCAAAACAAGGGTGAGCAATTGCAGTGTGAAGTTGTGCTCTGCGTGTGCTACCCTCCAGCTCCATCAGCTCTGTTCCTGCTGCTCAGTGCTTCCCTGCACCGCAGGTGCAGTGCTTCACATTGCACCGCATTTGCAATGTGAGTCCTGGCAGAGGAAAGGAGCACTCAGTAGGAGGAAAACAATGTGTCTAGGCTTGAGTGCTGGGAAAAGCAAGATGTTTCTGACTATGGGCTGATACCTGGTTGTCTTTGTTACTCTTCTGAGTCTCAACCTACCCACAAAAAATGTATGCTGAGGTAATTTCAGTCTTTGGAGTCCAACCACTGTGAGCTTTGGCAGTGATATGAGGCTTAGGTGAATGTAGCACATTTTTATGGGAGTAAGACCTCCCTGTCATGGCCATGGCAGGCTCTCCGCTGGCATAGGTGCTGCAGTAGGGAAGGGCACTTGCTGTTTCCGAGAGCATCACTGAACTGGGCAGGACAAATAATGGGGTGGGAAACGGGCATTGAGAGCTCTCTTGTCCCTGTTGCACCCAGGCTCACCCAGCAAGTTGGCTGTGACGGTGGGAAGAGGTCGGGCTCCGTCTCCCACTGCTTTCCAACCCACCACCATCCTTCAACTAATTGCACAGGTCAGGCTTTTGCGCTAGGACTTGCTCCGTGGAACTAGATCAGCTGGTTGAGCTGGTGCGTGCCTTCAGTCTCGTCAAGCCTAGAGCTGAGATTATTTTCCCTGCTTTGGATTTCAGAAAATAATATTGAGAAAAGCTCAGATCGTGCATTGGTTCATATTGGAAACGACTGCTTGGTTTCAGAAGTGGCAACCTGTTTTAGTTTCACTTGGCAAAGCTGACAGTTTGTATTGTGGACAGTTCTTATTTCTTAATAGAATCTCCGTATTCAATTTTTGCAATAAGATACACAGTTAGTATACCACAAAACAGTCTTCTGCAAGCACTCTTGTTCTGTTAAACACATCTGGTAAACAAGAGTTATCTTTGACTAATCCCTAGGCTTTTAGCAATTCACAGTAAATTGTCTTCTTATGCCTTGATTTTATTTAACCAATTCAGATTATTTATTTTTGAAGACATGACCAGAGTTCTGCACTGTTCCCTGCAATAACTCTTCCAAATGATTATGAAGCTTATTTCTAACCGCAATCAACAGCCTTTGAAAATCATCTACCACTGCTTTATAAATTCTTTTTTTCGTTTACCTCTATACTATCTCTGTAGCACCCTCAGCCACAGGTACACTGGCAGCGCTCTGCCTGCCATTTAACAGGGTGGGCGTTTCATGGCAGGCAGCTTTACAGCCGCTGCAGTTACTGCAAAGACATACAGCCCCCATCTTCACTTTGTCAGCATACATAACTGCGTGCTCAGTGAAAACCTGCGCCAGCCCACGCTTATCGCTTTCCTTACAATCGTGTTTATATGTCATGGCGGGTGGAATTTGGGGGTTTGGGTTTTATGTATTTTTTGCTTCTGGATGTGTTATAACCTTGGAGGAAGACAGGGTCAGACAGACCCCCTCCGAGGGGGCAGGACTGCCAGAGCAGCAGTGGGAAGAGCTGGTTGCAAACAATGCTGCCTGGCCGCTAGACATTTGGAGCTGCTTCTGGTTGGGGGAGAAAAAAAAAAAAGTAATCTATTTTTTTTGAAAAAAGCTTTTTGGTCTTTTTTAGCAAAATGGGACTAAGCAGACCCTTCTGAAAGCTCCGGCAACAGATCTTGGCAGAGACGTGGGCACGGAGAGAGCCTGCAGTCTGAACAGATGTGTCGGGGAGTGCAGAGACAGGAGGGTGTTGCCTTCTCCAGTTTGCTCGGCAGATCACTATGATGATATGTATGGCTCCTGAAGGCCTGGCAGCACTGCCCTGCACCCTCTTCTGCAGCAAAATGGTATCCTAATACCCAGCTGACAGGCTTCAGTAAGGTCCCAGCTCAGCAGAAAGGGAGCTGGATGTGGAGTGGTGCCTGTTGGGAGTACCCAGAATGAAAGGCTACAGAGTGGCTGTGCCTATGTGGAGGGATGTTTTGCCCAGAAGTTCCTGGAAAGCACTGCAGTCCAGCCCTACACCAGCACAGGGATTTTGGGGAGGGGGAGTTTGCTAGGCAAAGCTGCCCTGTAAGCATTTGTCCCACAGTGAGTTGCATCAGGAGAGCCTCGCCAGCAAGTGGTGTCCTTGGCTGGCAAGAGGCAAAGCAGTCTCCAGGTAATTACAGACCTGGAAATCAAATATCTGTGTGTTTTTATTTGTAACTGCCCTCCTAGTACCTTACCCATTAGTAAATGAAGCGTAAAGAGACGAATGGTGTGCAAGTAGTGGTGTGAGGGGCAGGGGCAGGGCTGTGCATGCCACGGAAATCCAGGTGGAAAGAGGACACCTCCAACTGGCTGCTTAAACCTGGCTAGGGAGTCCTGCACACACAGTGATAATATCAGCTGCTGTGCTGGGTGGGTTACAAGAGGCCAGCGGCATGCCAGGGCCGTGCTTCTGGTGTGGGCAAAATGTTACACACCAGCTGTGATCAGCCACCAACTGTGCTGTATGAACCTGAGCTGTGTTCAAAGCAAGTTGGTTCCCAGACTCAGCAGGTGGAGTGGGAGCAGAGGTTACCTGCAAAAAGCATAGGTGATATGGCGCTCCTCCGGGAGGACCACTGCTTCTGCCCTTTCACGTCACTTTTGCAGAAACGGTAGCTTAAAATAATCCCACTGGTTTAAACTGGTCTCAAAAAGGCCAAGGTGAGGTTGATTGCCAAGATGAGGAACGGCCTGGATTTGTGGGACCTTGCAGACCTGTCCTGTGTTCAGAAGCGAGTAGTGAAATGGCAAGCCTGTGCTGCGGTTGCGGTGAGTAGCTGAGTGCCAGGCGCTGTTATGGTAAATAGGTGTTCACATTGCTCTCATCCCTTGATGTGTGTGTGGGACAGCGCCTGGGTGGTTGGTGCCTGGTCCCTGCTGTTAAAGGCCAATGTCACGTGCCGTGTAGTCCCTAACATAATCTCACCCAGCTCCATCCCGACCCCACCATGCCCAGAGCCTCTCAGCTAGTAAGTAAAAGGCAGACAGTGCTTTCTGGCCTAAATGTGTTTGGAGGTGTTACGTTATTTTTGTGTTTCGGTTGCTTTTCCCTCTCATGTTACATCCGGGTCTCTCTGCTTTCTTGTGCTATCCCAGTCAGGCATCTGTAATGCAGGTATGTCCTTAGTGACCTCTCTGCCTCTCTTCCTCGGATGCTCAAAACCCCGCTTTCAACAGGTTCCAGCCCATTTTTGGTAGATTCAGGACGTGGTACCACTAGATTAGTGCCGTTGCCAAGGCCTCTTTGGTATCAGCCTCTATCTGCTGCTGGTGTGTCTCCTCTGCTAGATGCAACACGGCAGCATAGGGACCCTACTCACTCCTCCCCTTCCTTCCCCTCAAAAAGCTGCCTGCGTGGCCACCAGCCTCTCATCTGCCTCCCTCCCCACCCTTCTGCCAACGTTTTCCCCCAGCGCCTGGCCACGCTTGCCTACGCAGGGACACAAATAGTCCCGGGTAGCTGACAGCCGCCTGCCGTGCTGCTCCTGCGCTACCTCAGCTGCTCCCTCCCACCAGACCTCGGTGGAGCTGCAGAGCATGGAGGGGTGACCCCGAGACCCCTCCCTACCTCCCATGTCCTCCTTGCCCTGCCATGGCGGTCCTGCTCCTGCTTGCCACCCAGCTATTTCTGTCCGGCTCTTGCAGAGCCTTTTTTTTTTTTTTTTAAACATTGCTTACCAACCTGCTGGCTTCTTCTCTCTGAGCAGTAAATGCTTTTGCTAGCTCCCCACAGCCAGATTTTGACTCGAGTTTCACACTCCTCCTAGCCCTGTTCTTTTATTTTTATAGCTGTCCAGGGCATTGCAACAGGCGGAACAACTGGGCTAGGAGGCTCCTTTCTGTTCTGTACACACTACCAAGCTCCCCTCCCTGATGTAAACTGAAAACCCCACTTGCGCAACTGCAACCTCTTTCCTCTCTCGTCCTTTCCCTACCAGCAATGCAACAGCAGCAAGCAGCCCAGATCAGCTCTGCCATGGATTTGGGCTTTGCTTGCAGCTGAGAGAAACTTAAAGACTCTGCAAGCTGATACTCTTCTGCTTGAATTACATTTTTCTCTTCTGCAAAACAAACAAGGAAGAGAATTAATATACAATTAATCCTGAAGCTGGGTTTGCCAAACCGTAACCAAATATATGTACATTAGCTATTGCCCCATTAATTTAGCAAATATTTTTAGTGGCTTTGTATGAAAGATACAGTTGGAAATAACCACTTCTGTTTAGGAGGAGAGTCGCGTGCTGTGGAAATGCAGGCTCCTGTTTTGGTGCAGGAATGGACTGTAAAGTGGCCCTTCTGTGCATTTCTGGGTGCCAGGTGCTGTACGACCCCCCCGGGGAGTGGTTTTTTGGGGAGGTGGTAATGGAGGAGGACTGGGGATGAGGGCCTTTTCCAAGGGAGCATGGGCCTGCTGGGGATGGTACCGAGCTGCTTGTCACATCCTAGCTGCTGCAGGGCTGCTCTTGAGAGTGCTGCCAAAGCCACTGAAGGCAGGAGCAGCTATGTTCCCTTGTGACCACATCCCTGCGATCCATTTGCTGTATAAAACGGGCACTGTCGTTTGTGTGGAGCGACTAGCAGGTGGTATGAAGAGGCTCTTCACCATTGTACACGTACCCATGTATGGGCAGTTTGGAGAGGCTCCACCTCCGGGACTCCAGGAGAACATGGGGATGGATCCCAGCCTGGGGCTTCCCCTTTGTTGCGTTGGCAGTGTCCAAGAGCTTCTGCAGCTCTCCCGCAGCCTCTGCCTGCATGCCTTCAGTTGGGGGGAGCATCGCTCAGCTGTATCACACATGCAGGTGAGAGGTAAAGATTTGCAGTCCAGCATGATTAAGGAGTCTCTTCAGATAGTCTTTTAGTATTTCCCTTTCAGCTTCCATTGTACGGGAGGCACCCCACCTCCAGCTGCCCAGGAAGCCTGTCCAATTCATGTGCGTGGCAGTGGCAGCATCTCTGGAGCAGGAGAGAGATAAAAGAAGCCTGACTTAAATTATTTAGAGTAACCCAGACCCATGCACATGCTCGAGATCAGTAATTTCCTTTTTGCTTGCTATCCCATTTTTGTGGTTGCAGTGAAGCCGCCCTTCGTTAGGCAGAGCAGAGTGCTGAGGGGGTCATGTGGGGGCAGCTTCTCTATGCCTATGGGCTGCACCAGTCCTCCTCATGATGTAAGGCAGGGGTCTGTCCTTCTTGCTGGTCCTGCTGAACCTTGTGAGCCCCTCTGGTAGCTTTTGGGTGCTGCAGAGTTGCCTGCAAGCCCAGGTGGGCGTGGTAGGCATGGCATGGGAGCACTCCTGCTTGCGACAAGGTGCCAGCCACAGCTGCAAGTGATGTTTGCCATTCAGAAGTATTGACACCCCCTTCCCAGCCCCATTGCTGGGAGATTATGGGGTGCAAGAGGCCCCAGTACCAAAAATATGCCCAGGATGTGGGGTTCGTGGCTCCAGGTGGAGTGCTTTCCAGGTTTGCCAGAGGTAATGCAGTGGATGGGTGCCAGTTGGTGGCAGCTCAGCCTGGGCAGCCCGTGGAGGATGTTAATGGTTGAGAAAAGCGTTTGGAGGAGCTTGCAAAGTCTGCCATCGCCTCTGGAATGTCACAGGCAGGTCTGGGGCCTCTGCTTAAGCTGTTCAGCAGTTTGCGAAATGGCTGTGTTCCTCTGCTTTGGTCATTTATCGTCAGCAACAGCCAGGAAGACCTTTCTCCTCCTCTCTGACACATATATTGTTCCCTTCCTAACAACCTGCTATATGGAGCTGTGTTTGAGGGTACATGCTGACCCCAGCCCTTCCCTTTGTCATCAGCACATGCTGGTGGAAGCACATGACTCCTTGGGGAATGTCTGCCGGTGATCTTTGAAGTGCAGGTAAACCTCCTGCCTGGCTCTGCTCTGTGTTGGTCCAGGGTAGTGCCTGGGACAGTGCTGTCACTTGCTTGTCCGCTGTGTGACCTGCCTTTGCCTGTGCATGGCCAGGCAGGTGACAAACTGGTTGTGCTTTCCAGCTGGTCCTGGCACCCAGATGCTTAGCCACCAATAAAAATATGGATCAGGAATCAAATTGTTAATGTGAACAAATGTAACTGTTGAGATCTGTTGGCTCTGTCTAGGCTTGGGGTTTTTTTTAAATTAAAATGCAGACTATTATTTTTTTTCCTATTGTTTAGTGTCTCACCAGACTCTTGCTTCTGTCTGTCCATGAATGAGTCTGATGCTGTCAGCTCCTGTGCATCTGCAAAATACGCGTGGCTAAGCCAGAGTCCAGAAGCTGCTGTGATGGGTACTGTAAAAATGCTGGTGGTGGAGGGAGGACATTATTAAAAAGAAAACAGTGCAAACCTTCTTAATTAGGTGTTGTTTCTCTTACAAGCTGATCTTCCCTCTAGGTGAGTGAAACCAATTATGCCCTCCCTTTCAACCACCTTATGCTGTTAATGATCTTACTCTTCTAAGTGTAAACTTCTCCCCTACCTATGTGATTGGAAATGCTGGCCTAGTTGTAGCTGGACTAAAGCAAACAATGGAGTAAAGTTAAACTAACCAACAGATAAAAACCTCGTTGCAAACGGTTTTAAATTATGAAGGGATTTGTTAGGTTATAAAGCGAATGAGTAGTTTTCTTCCAGCCACAGAAAGAAAGGTTACTTGGTGTAAATGGTGAGTGTAATGAGTTTTCAAGCCTAGTCTTAACCCTAGCTAGGAGGTGGCATAAACTCCACTGTTTCATGCTATTCACTGGCAAGCTTTGCTCAGGTGTCATTAAGGCTTATTTATTCCTCTGTTTATCCACCTGCCTTCTGAAATCTTTCAGTGGAACAGAGATTGAAGTTGGGAGGCACAGAGGAGGTATATATAAGCATACAGATACCTGTGTTATAGCAATTGTGGTATAGCAGCATGTGCCAAGTGGAAGTATTTTATACTTTCCTTTGAGTGACATTTTTCTGTTTTCCTGAGCACTTAGGCAGTATGTTGCCAATTTTTCCCCTAGCCCTCCCTCCTTCCAATCCTGTTTTACTATGGAGTAAAATGAAATTAAACAAAACTGACTGTCAGAGAGCTGAATTATCTTGCATTGTAATACACTGACTCAGAGTCCTGGATCAATGGGCTTGAATTGCTGTTAAAAGCCATATGAAAGGGAAGGAAAAGTCTTTTGCTGTAAGCTGTGTCAAGGGGTTGAGGAGCAGAGGGACGGATGGAGGCTTAGCCAACAATTTTTGTGCTAAACTTGATCAATTTTAAAGGTTTCCTCTGTAGATGCCTGCCAGAGGGCTTTTACAGTTCAGAAATGTCAGCACAATTGTGCAGATTGAAACATTCAGCAACAGCAACATTCCTACCCCAAACGTGATACTACCACTGGGCTGTCTAATTACGGCCCCACGTGTGTCTTGCAGGCATCCTGCATAGGTGCCCAGGAAGGCTGGAGCAGAGGGACAAGTTGGCCTTCCTGAGTGTCCACCTCAAAAATAGCACATCAAGGGAACGTTCACAAGGATGTCTCCTAGCGAAAGCTGCTCCACTGTGGGGGGGCTGGTCTGGGGAGGCTTGAGCAAGCCAGAGGGTGATACTGGATGTGCCTTTCTGGGGTTGAGGTTGAGTTTGCTCAACCCAACAAGCAGCCATCAGGGACATCTCTGTTAACTGCGTGCTGACTCTGAGTGCTGAACCCTATGGGGTATGAAATCAAGTACGACTGACTTCTCAGGTGAGATGTCCCCGATGTCAAACATCAGTAGAGAAAAGGGGAATCAAAAGGTTTTGGTTAAAGTGATGAGGACCTAGTTCAAGGCAGTGGTTAAGCATGACTGGCCTCATCAACTTCTAGTACTTGTGTTTGAAGTTAAGTAGGAGGGTTATAGCGTCTGCATGCTGTATTGAATAGCGTGTAGTGTTTCTTTTCCCTCTTTGGTGGTGATTAGTCCTGCCAGAGAGGAAGAATGAAAAGCTTTGAGGTACTGTCTGAACAAAATAAACTCTAAAATGCCAAAAGGTGAAGTGGAAATATCATCCTGATTTTGACAAACCTTTTTGTGCAGGAAAAATAATAGTGATAGCTTAATGTTGTTCACTGGAGAGAGAGGTTATACCAAAAATACATTTTGTCAGAGAGTTTGTGCTCATGCTTTAAGAAAACTACGTTAAAGAGCCGAAGATGGAGAAAAAAGACCCTCAAAGTATATGCCATTCAGTTTGAATAGGATGGAAGGGGTGTAGCCAAGTGGTCCAAGAGCTGGAGTGGTGGCCAGAGCCCAACGTCACTACTCATTTCTGATGTTTTGGGATCGATTCAGATCCTAAGTGCCAGCAAAGAAGCTGTAAAACATTTGAAATTGTTTTCTAATTCTGGATAATCATAGTGATGGTGGAAGTATCTGCATCTGGCTGCTGGGGAAACCCATGGAAAACTGACAAGGAAACCCACTGACATCCATGACTACCTGCAGGTATATTGCTGCCTCCAAATGAGGAAGCTGGAGATGTGGAACATTATTGCTTTAAACCCTTTTCGTTCAGGCATTGCTGTTTTACACATAGAAGGACTCCTGCTGCCTTGAATTTGAAAGGGGACTTCTGAAAACAACCCCTCCAGCCCCATACTCATCAGCTTCCCCTCCAGAAAGGGCCAAAGGGCAATGGAGAGTGAAAGGGATAGTGAGGTGTGTGTCATATTGCTGCTGTAAGTCAAAAGCAACAACCCTGTGTAATACATACCTCAGGAATATTGTTGACAGTTCATCCTTCAAAAGTACGGTGCAGAGTGAAGGCCTAAGAAAGGAAAATCCATAATGAATATCAGGGAATTAATAGCTGTCTCTGCAAAAATGTGGAGTAGCCTCTTAGGGAACTGGAAGATGTTACTGGATTCCTTTCAAACCTGCTGAGTGATCAACTCAAAGAAAATACATCTGTTGTAAGGAGCTGCCTTGCTTTGATATGAGTGTGGAAAACCTAACCTAATAGGTCTTATAGATTACTGTCATTTTTTTTAAATACTATTTTTAATTTCTGCAGAGTCCAGCAAATTTTTAGGTAAAAGGAAGAAGACAGAAAATGCCCTCCCAGATGGGTTACCCCTCCTGCTCTCTGAGCGAGTGAGCTCAATGCAGAACACCCCTGCCGCTGAGGTAGCCGGTCTCTGCAGTCTGGTTATGTGAACGTGTTTATATCTCGTCTGCTGTGCAATCTCAGTTATCCTCAGGTTATCGGAAGATGCTCTTGTAGTTAGAAGCAGAGGAGCTGATTAGGGAAAAATAAAAGGAAACTACAAACCTGTGTCCTCCTTGTATTTCTGTACTGTTTGTGTGTTGTTCTTGTGAGCAGGTGGTACCTTGCCTTATCTTGCCTAAAACAGGGAAACCTATTAAAAACAGCCATTGCAGGAATCCTTGTGGAAGGGCACTGCAGAAAGAGATGGAGTGAATCTCAGTTCTCACTAATCGTCAGAGATGTGAAAGCAGAGAGAAGTAAGATGAAAACATTTGCAAAAAAGTATGCTGTGTTGTTCTTGTTTCAGCTGTCGCCGCCAACAAAAGTGCCACGCGGCCGCCCCTCCCCCCGCACCGCAGGTGCCCACTGCTCTAGACACCTGCCCGTGCTGTCCCACACACCCAGCCACTCACAGCTATCCAGCCCCGGGGCAGGTCTCTGCACGATGCTCTTAACGACTTGTTTAACCCTAAACAACACCCGAAACCCATTCCGGAGGCAGAACAAAAGGAGAGTGCTGCCCTGAGCATCCCAGGGGTACTCAAAATTCTCAAAAGCAGTTAGGACCGGCCTGAGCGAAAGAGGGGGGGCGAAAGAGTGGGGGGAGGTATCCCCTCCGGTTTTCCCCACAGATTGGGTTTGATTACTAACAAATTCTGCGACATAGGATCCGAGGTATGGAAATGACCGCAGTGCCGCATGCAAATACAATCCTAATTTCGTGCACAGTGATGTTATCATAAGTCGATATCGTACAGTACAGCAAAATCATCATCCTGGTCCTTTTCCCAGCGATGACGAACAGCATGGCAATGAACACATAGTGCAAGTACGGATTTACATAGCAGAGCCACTTGATCAAAGTCAGAAACTTTTTTTTTTACCGGCGACCACTTAACACAGAAAAATGCATATAACAAAATTTAACAAAATCTAAGAAAGCTGTTTTAACACTCGCTGCTCAGCCCTGCCGTTATCCCCGCCCCAAGCTCGGGCGCCAATTTAATGTTCTGATTTCGGCTGCTGCAGGCAATAAAAGCGCCACGCGGCCGCCCCTCCCCCGGCCGGGGTGCGGAGGAGAATGAAAAGAAAGAGGCAGAAACTGGTGGGTCGGGATAAGGGCAGTTTGACAGATCAACAAACAGAGGGAACAGTAACAACAACGATACAGATAAGGAGAAAATACGACCCAAACTCGCACAACAGACCCTCTCTCCCGGACAGGACCGGCGCCGCGCGCTCCCGAGCCGCGAGCGAGTTCCTGCCACACCGCCCCCCCACCGGAATCCCGCATGACGGCACATGGTATGGAATACCCGGCTCTGTTTGGCCAGGTTGAGGTTGGGTCAGCCCACCCGGCTGTGCCCCTTCCTGGATTCTGGTGAAAATTAACCCTGTCCTGGCCAAACCTAGGACATGTGTTAAAACTAGCATCGAGAGCAGAGACAGCCGCGCAGCTTAAACTGAAAATGTTTTGCTGGCATTTGTTGCAGTCGCAGTTATCTGACTGGTGACTGGGTATCCTCCTTCTCCACCACCTCTGCCTGTTTGTTTCCTGAAAATGCTGATATTTGTAATTGAAGCCAGGTGAAGTCTGTCAATTTAGCAAGCCGTGAGCTGATCCCAGCCATGCTATCAATTAGCTCTAGTGGCCGGAGGTTACGGCAGCGGTGCCCAGTAATGACGGCGGATGCTGAAACACACTCCCTTGTCAGCTAATCATTCTAGTGCCAAAGTAATCATTTGATCTCAGCAGAACAGCTGGTTTTAAACTACAGATTATCCAGTACTTAATCTCCTCACTTTGCTGCAGAGCTGATTTGTTTCAGCTATAGATCAGTTATACCCCCAAAACAACACTCAGTTCACTCGTATCATGTGAAATGAAGATGAAACAGGTTCAGGCGCTAATGATAGATCTTCCGTTACAGACCCTCTGTCCCTGCACATAACTACCCATCACCGGGGAGTGAGTATTCATTCATTCCTGGAGTGAGTCGTGCTCATTTCATTAGGATACAATGAATTATTTTAGCAGCACAATGTATATATAGGAATAAAATGTGGTTAAAAGGGCATTTATTTCTCGTAAGTGTCCCTGGTCAGGTGACACCGAAATCACTCAAACCGACCAAATGTAAAATCAAGTATGTATGGTTAAAGCCTGTTGGGAAGTATTGTGTGCAAGGAAATCCAGTCATTGCAAAGTAAGTGTTTTCAGACGATTTTTCCTTGATGCTGTTATGGCCTTTTGATCAAAAATTTCTCTATTATTGGCCAGTGCAATTGAGAAATATTGCTTCATTTGCAATGAAAACCCCTCACCTTGCAAATCAATCTGGTGCGTGCTCAGCCAGTGCACGCCTAGGCTATGCTGATGAAATGGTGAAGTCCCAAAACTGTGAAATAATGGCATCGCTACAGGTGTTCCTAGTAGGCAAGCCAGCATTTCCTTGGGCAGAGTAGGTCTGGCACATTTAAATCTATACCAACATCAATATGTTTGCATCTTTCGCAGCAGCCCTGCCGTTGCCTGCTTTGGGATCGATTCAGCTTGTGTCGGTGGACGTGCAGCTGAGCAGCGTAGCGCTAAATAGAGCTGGCTGAAAGCATTCAAAAAGCAAAGTTTGGTAAAACATTAAAATACCATTTTGCTTTGGCTTTGTAGTCTTGGTGTTTGACCAAAATGTGTTGTTTTTATTTAATAGAAGAGGTAAGTAAGAAGTATGCTTCTCCCTCAATGGGTTGCAGTGATTGATGCAGGTGTTCCGTGCTGGTTTCCATCGGAAAGTTCCCCAGTTCTTTCTTCCCCAAGGGTTCGCCCTGCATGCTCCTTATGTGCTCTGGTGTTCCTGAGATGGAGTGAAATACTTATTCAGCTTCAATGGGAAATACTGGGTTTCCGTCTCATTTACCTCAATATTGTGTTTTAGTATGCAAAGGTTTAATATGTGTGCTTCCTGGCGTGAATGGGTGCTTTTCTGTGCGCTCAGCTATGTGTGCTTTTGGTCATCTTTTCCAGCATCTGTTAGAAACGTGCTGCTCGGGAGAACAGTGTGTGAGGAAACCCAGGGGTGCTGCAGGGTCAAGGAGATGCTTGCACTATGCTGGGAGCTGGTGTGCGGGGTCCGTCTTCCAGTGAGGGGGCTGCGCTGTGTCCTGCAGCGCAGGCACCCACGCCCCAGGGGCTGGATGGAGAGGGAACGGCTCGAGGCAGGACAAATGCTATTTCATCTGTTTTGCGCATGGTTTGATGGTTTTGGTATTGTTTCTTGTTCTTAGATTTCTGTCTCAGCAGGACAAGATATCTGATTTGTGCAGTAGAGATCCCACTGCAGATGCGTTGCCAATGCCTCCATGCTTTTGTGCACTGAGGAGGAGTAAAACTACCGTCAGCTATATTTATTTTCTGAAAAAGGATTCTTCAGATGGCGTTTCAAGCAGTGTGCGTTAGGAAGTTTTCTGTCTCTCCTTAGGCAGATGAGTGGGAGAGGGAAAGTGGTAAGGGTGGTTTCTTTTGGCCCCGTTGTCACCAAAAATCCGGGAATAAACCTCGTAACACCAATGTAGTGTTAAAAGGCAGGCATTCTTTATTGCGACGTCGGATGCACGGGGGATAATTCCGCCGAACGTGCATACCCCATACCCTTTCCGTGCAGTTTATA
>Ga0065711_1000960_pt1 | contig 51145 bp, 36 predicted proteins | sample Hoacrofraction12_FD_59098 | JGI IMG/M metagenome (GOLD analysis project Ga0065711, IMG submission 59098) | Hoatzin crop microbial communities from Cojedes, Venezuela - Epithelial fraction 12 v2 (version 2) | ecosystem: Host-associated > Birds > Digestive system > Esophagus > Crop | place... | reverse complement strand
GGTGGGAGGGAGGGGGGAAGGAGGCTGTGGACTGGCTGCTGTGGAGGTGGGAAGAGATTTATGTTTGCCGGGTGGGTTCAGTTGGGAGTGGGGTGGGAGGGTGCGGGGTGCCGCAGGCGAGGCGAGGGGTGCCGCAGGGAGGCTGGCAACCCCGGCAGTGGAGTGACGGGACTTTATTTTCTTCCTTTCTTTCCTCCTCCCTCCACTGGGTGATGAGAGGAGAAGGCAAGACAAAAAGCTGAACCGGTGCCAAGAAGGAGCTGCAGCAACTCGAAAATGGCACTCTGCGCCGCACTAATATTTCGAAGCTGGGCTGCACTGGAGAGCAGAGAAACGTGCCGGGAATGAGAATGGCTGCGGCTGCGGGGCCGCCGTCCGGGCTCAGGGGTTTTCTCCTGCCTCTCCACTTCCCTTTTGCCTTTCAAATGTGACCCTCTTGTCCCCCATTGTCCACCCCCCACATTATTTAGGGGTTCTGGGAAAGATAGGGGAACGTTGATGGGGAGTTGGGGTAGAGGTGGAGCAGAGGGGGTGCAGCCCCTTGCACCCTGGGGCTGGTGCAGTGTGGGAAGCACCTGGCAGAAACACTTTGCTCATAGCCGTTTCCTAGCCCATGTGTGCCTGTTGCGATACTCACTCTGAAGGATGCAGAGCAAAGCAGTGAAGGAGCAAGTGTGCTTATCCTCTCCTGCCATCTCCGTAGTGGAGGGGGATTTTTATTTTTTTTTAGTTTTCTTCCTAGGGAGGAAGAGGAGACTCCCAGGGATTTTTCTGATTGTTTCCCTGTTGCCATTCCTTCCCCTCCTCCTTGCTGTCGTCCTCCTCCTCCTCTCTCTGTACCCGTAAGGCTGCTCTCGTGGCTCTGTATCCTGATGCAAGGTTACTTGTAGGACACGCGAATCTCTGCAAGGTGCAGTGTTGCCTGCATTGGTGTTCCCCTCTGCTTCTCATTTGCTGGGGGGATGAGGCAACTTCCAGGTGGCTACACAGCTCATTTGAGCACCTGGTTAATGCAGAGCTGGTGCTTTGGTTGCAAAAGCCCCTTCCTGCAAAGCTTGCCTGGATAAAACAAACAAAAAAAATCATACAGGTCCGAAGCTTTGACAGCAATTTGTAAGGTGGAATAATTTGCAAGGGGTGGGCTGGAGTTTTGCTGTGCTTTTTGTCTAAAAGAAATGGTTTTGTCCTCTGTTGGTCCACACAGAGGCTAGGAAAAGGTACTCTCTTTTTTTTAATTTATGGAAGCTTATTTTTTTAAAAAAACTTTTAAAAATTGTTACCATCACAAGAATTCTTGTAGCAGTGCAACAGTGGAAGCTGAATGAAGATATCTTGCCCCCGACACAAAGACATGCTCCTCTCTGGATCAAGCTGGCATTTGGATCGGAAGCTTTAGGTTAGCTTTGCAGAAACTGGAGACTGGAGAAAGAGAAAAAACCTGCCTTTGGGGTTAAAAAAGGGTCCAGAACCTGTTTTAACAGCAGTTTTAGCACTCACACAGCCAGCAGGTCAAGTTCAAGGAGACCTTTCTACAGCATGGGCAGAAGCTCATTAACTTGCTGCATCTCAGAAGCTTGTGGGTTGTCGGGTTGTTAACTTGGCCCAGTTTGTAGTCCCAGGTGTGGGATGATCTCTGTGACCTCTCTCTGACCTGAAAACCATGCCCTAGTATATATCCAAACTACTTCAAAACTCACCTTTAGTTTCAGGCAAGTAGACCTGGTTTTGAAGCACCTAATTCTGCACAAGCGAAGCCTTGTGGAACAACTGTGATAAATAGTGGGGAATTTAGGGAGACTTCAAGGTGTTATCCAGCCTGCTCTCCTCACCCTCTTCTTCTCACATCTTCTCACAGAACAATGGTCCTTCGTCTGCGGAGGATTGAAATCTGAGCCCCAACTTAATGCTGATAGGAGGTACACTCATTTCTGAGGCGACACTAGCGGGTTTGGTATGGAGAAGGGTGTCTGCAGTGACTGATCCCTTGCTTTTCCTCCTCTCAACTGTGCCCCAAGGCATGCAGTTGCTGCAGCTTGACTTGGGCTTGCATAGAAGAGATGCTGTCATCTCTTCTTTCTCTTTCTCCTTTGCTGCAAGTGAAGAGTATGTAGTGCTTGGCCCATGAAACCTTGAAGAGGGTGAAGAAACCATAGCAAATGTCAGTGAGATGGTTGGCCAAGTAACTTGCAGTAGTTCTGTGCCATTGCATCTTCCACTCAATCCTACCTGTTCTTTGTAAATAAAGTACACGCATAAAAAATAAGTCTTTTTCTACATAAACGTGTGCTTACTATTTGCTTTTCAGTTGCCTCTCTGGACTTAATGAGATGAGGTGTGTATTTAAGCTACCATCCTCTCCAAGGGCATACACCATGCAGGCCTTGCCTGAATTTCCCAGAAGTCCTTGCTGATGGTTTTGGCTGCAGCTGCACCTCTTTCTCTGGCCATAACCTCCATTTTTCAACCTGAGCTCCCTGCCAACCTACAAGAGCAAAAGCCAGGGATGGGGGTTAAAGCCCATATCAAAGTGAACAGAAGAGACTCTGGCAGCTCTCCTACCCTGCCGTACACCTGTGCGGAGTATGGCTTACGCTTTTGGATGCTGAGCCAGCTTGTGTTTACTACTGATTTAAACCTCTTAAGACTTCAGTTACCAAATAACAATTCCCAACAGATTTATAGGGAGGATCTCAAAGATATGGACAAACATTAATGTGTACCACAGCATCCATGTGCACAAAGTAACAATGTGGTGTTTGTTGTTCAGGAAGATAAACTGAGGACAACACATGAAGAGACCTTCCTAAGCCTTCATGTTTCAGAATGCATATCCCTTTCTTTTCATCAATATTTTGACAATGCTCTGGAGTAAGGGATTTTGTTCAATGGATCTTGTCCATCTTGGGACAAAAATGTTACTCTTGTACTTTCCAGGCAGTCCAAGTAAGCCATCTGGACATCTTCGTCCGACTTCCCAAGGAGCATTGGAATGCATTGGCAAGGCAGATGAATGTCTTTGTCTGTATTTCTACCCGTAGCAAAGAGATGTCTTTGGATATATTTCCCTGAGTCATGTTGTCTCATGAATCTCAAGTTGCTTCCTTCAGATCCTTCATCCTTTTAACATTTTATAATGAGAAACATTGTCTGCTTTGAGTTGTTATGAGATGACTTGTGTCTGGAAGGGTTAATCCAGAGGACTCTTCCAATGCTATCCTCCACCTCTTCTCCCCACACCTTCCTCACTCCCAGTCTTTTATTTTTTTGGACTGGTAACCTCACATTTCTGTAATCTAAATGTGCAAATGCTTTGCAGTCACAGTCCAGTAGCTGGGTTAATCTCAGACCCCTGGAGTGGCAGATGGCTGATTTGTTGCTGATTCCAGTTACAGAGAATCGTGCCACCTATTATCTTTGCACAGGCTGCTGCTTGAAAGGATGCCTTGGGCAAAATGAGTGAAAAGCAAAACAAAGCAAACACTCTCTGATCTGCATCACCACAGGTGAAAATGTAAAATATCTCACCTTTGTGCGAAGGGCTGGAGAGGTGGACAAAAGGAGGAGAGGAGGTGGGAGAGGAAGAAGGGGAGAGGAAGATCTAATTTTCATACCAGAAGTGCAGAAGTACAGGGCAGAGTGGATTTTCTGCTGTCAAGATGTTGGATCACAGGCTTTTACCCTGTTTTAAATGGTTTTGCAATGTGGTAACCCAGCGCTTTAGCTCCCTGCTTTAGCTCAAACAGAGTGGGTGGGTTGGCATCCTGTGACACCTTCCTGCTCTTCCCAAGTCTTTTCAACATGGTTTGTCATAGGAATCCATGGTACCACTCCCTGTTGCCATGAATCGTTGTGTGCCCCACCGCTGCTGGGGAAAGCTGTGATGGCCCCATGGTGTTGCTGCGCTTACCAGGGCTACTTGGGGGGAGAAAACTAAGCATCTGTGTTGGTTAAGGAGAAGCTTGGGGGACCTTCCAAAACTGAGTGGGGCCAACAGCAAACCTCAGGACTGGATACCCGGAGAGCACCGGCTGGCAAATGATGGTGGGCATGCAGAGCAATGTAATGAAATGGAGAAGGGCAGAGCGAAACTTTGGATGCTTGTGACCATTTTCTACATGGTTATTCCCACAATCAAGGTTTTCTCTTTTCTCTTTGCTCTGGGAAACGCCACAGAGCCAGATGAAGAATTTGGGAAGAGAGTGTGGGTTCCCTGTGCAGAGTCCAGTGACGAAATCTATGAACAAGGTAAGAACAAGGTGTTATGGCTATGAAGGTTTTTATTTCTTCCTTTTCCCCTTCCAAACCCATTATTACAGTGTTAGACATGAAATTTAGGATGTGCATAACACAGAAAATGATATTCCAAGCACTAAGCAAAAGAGTCTAAAAAGATCGAGCTAAATAGGGCTTCTTTATAAAGCGTGCCATTATGATGGTTTGGGTTTTAGAACAGTTCGCATTGTATCCAAATGATCTATGTGTGAATAATTGTTACCAACCTCCTGACACCGGGACCTAATTAGGAAGCAAGAGCCTTAAATAGGCCATTTGCGTAGTGAGCTTCCATATGTCTCCTTGCGCAATTTATTTGCTTCACTCCATTGAGATATAATGAGAATGAAACTCCTAGAACTGCCTTTGACTCTGAGGCTCTTCTTTTCATCTCCTCTGTAGTTATAGCCCACTATTAAGAAGATAATATCTATTTCCCTTTGTTCAGAAAGAAAAAACTGCTGTACTGTTGCTCTTATTCCATATTGCCCACGTTTCTCCATTTCTGAGTCTCCAATGGAAATAGAATGAGAAATGCCAAAACAACCTGCAGCTTAAAAAAAATGTAATACTGTCAGAGAAAGCACAAAGAGGTTTAGGGCAGGATGATCTTGAAGGAAGACTGCCTGCCATATCTACCTCAAAACCCTGCTGAAAAGCTAATGTTCTGGTATTTCAGACAATGTATAGATGCAATTTGAGGAACTCAATGTATACATGCAATTTGAAGAACTCTGTGTTGGTTCTGTTTGGGTTTCTTGCTGCTAGAAAGTGAGGAAGGAGGAAAGGTTTGTACAAGGCTGCCTGAGTTCTGTCTTAGTTTTGAATATTTAGCTTGGTCTGGACCAAAATGCTCTCTGGAACTCTCTGTTCATGTTATGTTGCAGAGCATGTTCTTTAAATGTGGTTTCAAAAGGCAGCCTTTATTTCCAAACACCTCTTACATGCATGACTCCATCCCATGCTTCGTGTGTCCTGCTTCAATCCTTCACTCCCATCATCTTGAAGTCAGCAAAACTTAAGCATATGATGGAGTGCAATTTTCTGTTGGAATGAACTTTAATAAGTGCTGAAGGTTTTGGGTTCCCCCCCCCAAAAAAAAAAAAAAATAATCAGGGCCTTATTTAGTTTCCCATTGAAAGACAATTCCACTTGCAATGATTTTGTTTATGATCATTCACTTACATATTCCCTTCCAGGAACTGTCATTGCCTTCCAGAAGGGAAGTTAGTGCTGGTCTCCTCGCAGTGATAATTATAATCAGACCTGTCAGCCTTCACACAGTCTACGCTTATCACTGCATTTAGAAGGATTTTTTCCGAAGCCTATTACCATTGCTGCTTCTTAGGGAAAAATAGTCATGATTTTTCCTGCTAATCTTTGATGACTCTCAGCTTTGAAAACAGGGACAGGAGCAAAATGACTGCCAGTTGCAGTTAAGGAAACTGTCTGTTGGTCCTAGTGTAAAGCTGTACATCTGGAGAGCCAGAGCGAGGGCAGGTAGAGGGGGAAATGCCGAGGGGTTTAATTCAGTTGTGACAACTCTTCAGGTGTGAGGGAGATGAAAAACAGTGCTTTTTGCAATGTTAATGCTCACAGAAACTAGCTCTGCAGACCCGCCAGACAAGGGCTTTAGGTGGCAGGTAGCTGTTGGCAGTGGTACCCTCTCTCCCTGCTGTTTTGGGCAGCAGTCTGTGGTTTTCCCATGTGGAGTGCTTGGCTGAAGAATGGCCAGAGAAGAGGCTGTGGTCAGTCCTGGAGGCAATGGCTGGCATTCAGGGAAGGGCACAGTGCAGGGCCAATGGACCCACTGCCACCAGTACACTGCAGAACTCTGGGGACCAGCTGGCCTGTGCTATCATGTTAAGTAGGGTCTGCTTTGGCGTTATTCATCCCAGGATGTTTGGAAATTGTACACCCTAGTATTATTCCCTGGGAAACACATTGCCCTATTTACTAGGTTTCCCCCCATTTTACCTCTAATTTTCCTACTGATAAGCTAAGAAGTCCCCTTTCTTTGGTTTTTGCTTTTTGCTAACTTCAAAAAAAAAAAACAACCAGAAGTAGATTTTACGATTTCATTAATCTAAATGAGTGATGTATCTTTCAGTCCCTCCTATGCTATCACCATGCTCTTTAACGTTCTCAGAGATTTGGGTCCCTTGATTTTGGCAGAATTTGAGGATGGTCAGCACTTTATAGCTTCTGTAGCAAAGGAAATGGTGAGACAGTGGGAACTCTTGCACTCTCTGCAGTTATGTTTACAGTGTGCAGAGGTATGATTTGCCTTTGTTTTATTTAAATTCACTGGGAACCAGAGATTTATTTATCAGGTGTCACTCCCTGAAGCAAGACAAATGCCACATAGCAAAGACTTCATCTATTATACAAACAGATTTGAAGGCTTTGCTATTGCATTCCTCTGCCTGCTGCATGGAGCAAAACTGCCTTAGGCTGAACCGAGACAGAGTGATACTTAGCGGTAGCATCTTATGACCTTTTGATCAGCTGAGATCTCAAGCCATATTAGTGGACAGATTATGATGTGATGGAAAGCGGGCCAGGAATAGCCCTTTTATCATGAGATCTTTCCTGTGAATATCCTTCTTCGGTGTATTCAGGTGGTTAATCACTAGGGCCAGGACAATCATTTGAAAACATGGGACTGAAATACTGGTTCTGACAATGCAAACGGCCTCAGTTTGCCAACTGCAGTTGGATATTGCAGCTTACACTTTCTCCCTAGTATTCTCCTACCTTCCTGTTTCTCCTGCCTTCCTGTGTCTATCAAGGCTGTGGGTGACCTTGCAATATTTCCTATCACTGATAACCCCGTTTTGGTAGAGAAACCTGCACAGAATGGACCCTGAGTCCTGTGACTGCCAGGGACCTATGGTCCCTGGATTGAAGGTACGCACATTGTGAATATGGATATCTGACTGCAAAGGGAAACATTCACATGGAAATGTCTCTGTGTCATTTTGGAGATAAGAACAGTGATGCTGAAGCCTATTTCAACACATTTTTTTGAAAAAAATGCAGGTTTTGAAAAACTCACAGCCCTGATAGTGTTTTTCTTTTTATGGAGCTAAACCAAAACAAGAACAATATTTACACTGATCTTCTCTACCAGCCTTCACAGGATTACTCCTTAAACTTTGCTTTATGTTTAAATTAGCCTCCTTTTTATCTTAATGGCCAGTATTCAGCCTCCCTGTAAATAGGCATAAAGGAACTCTCCTTCATTGCTAACTCTGCATGTCAGTAAAGGTTGTGCCAAAGTTTGATCTGACTGCTGGGGCCACTTTTGGAAGGACACGTGTTTCTGAAGTCTGACGAAAATGCATTTGGTTCTGTCTGAGCATGAGCACATGCCCAGGCAGCCCATGCTGGTTGTAGAGTGTGTAGCACAGCCCTGTACATGTTAGCATGGGGGTATCTGATTCGTACACGTTTTGCTTCCTCTTGAAGCCAAATGAGCCGCTCATTTTCACGATGGGAAGAGGGAGGAGGGCTGGCGGTGTGCGAATCCCAAACTGCTGTCAGTGTAGTGGTGATGCTGATGCACCAGATCTGGAGAACAATAGCTGCCACATCCCTGTGGAAACTCTTTGAAAATGAGAAGGTTATGGAGGTGGAGGAAATGCACAGCAGGACACTGTCTCCTCTTATCTCCCCCAGCCTCTTCAATCAGGTGCCTGCTGGGCTTCCCACTCCTCCTGCCTTTTGCACTAGATCATAAGGTATTAGTCTCTGCTGGCATGAATTCATCTGCCATCCTCCTGGCGTTATAGCTTCCCTGAGTCTGAGAGCCACTGTGAAACGTTGAGGTTGTGAGCCCACATGAGGCTTTTAGCTGCAGCTGCCAGGGCCACAGAGGTGTCCAAATAGGAGCAGAGAGGAGGCACCAGCTGCCTGACACGAGCCTCCATCACCTTTTCTTTGGGAAAAGCAGGTGCTGCAAAGGGTGGATGGCAGCCTTGGTAGCGTCTGTTCACCAAGAAAGTGCCTTTGCCAAAATACAGCCAGCTCACTATGATAAGGTGCTCCTTTTCAAGCTCCATCTGCAAACCACAAGTCGGTTGCTGCACGGGTGATGCCCAAGGATGAATGCTTCAAGTGTCATGAGCAAAACCATTCAAAGGGATGGGTTCCTCTGAACACTCCCATCTGAGAGTAAGAGCTTCTGATGACAGCTTTCAAACCTTTCCACCGAGAAGGTTTTGTGGTGTGTGTGGTGAAGAGGGTGCAGGTACGAAAAGTTTCCTCTGCCTTCCTCCACTGCCTTGTGGTGCTAGGGTCCCTGTGAGGTGCAGGATGGTGCCTCAGCTTGGGTGACAACCATGCCAAGATCTTGCCTCTTGTTGTGGAACTGGGTTAACTCTGCCATGCCTTCTTCCAGATGGCCCCTGCCCTAGTAGAGTCAGTTTTTCTGAAAGTAAAGTGCTTGTGTTTAGCTTCTTGTAGCTTAGAGGGATATAGTGTCAGGCAGGTGACAGTGCTTTGGGATGGGAAAAAGAGTACAGTGATTTGTTTATGAATTTAAGCTGCCCATGTATAACGTTCATAATTTTAAACACATAACCTCTGGTTCCCTACAATTATTCTTAGATTGTAGACAGCAGTAATCTCCAGTTTCTTACTGAGCAAGAGTAGTATCATGAGCCAACATTGTTATAACCAAATTTAGAGCTATACACCTCCCTTCTCCTCGTTGGAAAGAGGTGATCTTGTGCAGGGAAATGGGGAGAAGAACATATGCCATAGCAGTGTCTTAGAGTGCATCTGTCTTAAGCAAGTTAAACGGCGTCTGGGAATGCTGCTCAGCACAGGAGTGTGACTGGGTACCCTCGAACTACTAGACCAGTCCTTGGCGCGCTTTTGGTCCATGATGACTAGTGAACTCCTAAACAATTCGTCAGCATGGTTCAGGGTTCGTCCTAGGGAGCTGCTTGCATTTAGCTGCTGCATAAGGGAAGCTCAGACATGGTGCGAGCAGAGATATGAACCGTTCTGTGCCAGTTGGCCTCAATGTCTGGGAATATTTCTGGGCACGTTTAATTTGCTAGTGGCTGAAGAAGCTCAGTCCCAACTGACAAACTACTCCACCATCCTAAACTCCATTTGTCAGCAGTGGGAGAGGGAGGGGAGCCACCATCAGAGGCTGATTCAGCCTCCCTGGGTCCTGACCTCTCCCAATAGTGGATGGCAGCTGAGGCAGCTAAGTTTACAGGGTTAAACACACTGCTAAGCAGAGAAAAGGCTATAGTATCCCAGAAAAAGGCTATGTATAACACAGGTACATTTTCTGCATATTTACTAGTAACCTCCCCTTCCTTTCCTAGCTCAGATTAAAAGTGTTTTAAGCCATTTAGTTATTCTTTCCTGCAACAGCAAGTGCCACAGGTTATTTTTCTTCAGAGAAAGTACTTCTTTCTTCTTCACCATAGGAAGGCTCCTTTTTCAATAAGTTCCAGCCATAAGACTGCTATTTGATATTATTTCTTTTCAGCGGTTTGGTGGTTGATAGTTAAATGTGTCCATAGAAGCCAAATGTAGACTTCTATATCATAAAAGAGCTCATGATAGAAATAAACCCTTTGATTGATAAAGAAAGTTTAATTTCATGTTCACCCTATCAAAATATATATCTATATACATACCTACTTTTTCACATTGAATGAATAACCTAGATGAAAAAGTAACTTTGGCTCAACTATTGCAAACAAAGTGTAATGTTTAATTATGTTTTTTTACATTAAAATCTGTTCATGCACAAGGTGCTCTGATATAATTTATCCTTAAGCATCTTAAACAAAGCATTTTCCCTTCAAGAATACCTCAGGTGTTTTGTCACAGTGGGGACAAAATTTTTGGTGTAATTTGACACGTATCTGGAAACATGCCATTAATCTGAAGGTTTCAGTGAAGAAGATATTTTCCACAGGTATTTCAGTGAGTCAGATGAGTAAATTGTATTTTTGATACGTTAAAAATGTTCCGTTTTAGACAAAGCAAGTGATATCCCAGTTGTGCCACTGAAACTCAATGCCCTGTGTTACTTGTTAACAAATGCACAGTTATTGTTTCAGTGTCCCAGTTTGCTACCAAGTATCAATGCGCTGTTACATACCAAATAATCAATAGTTCCCTCAGTTGAGTATGCCCTGGAAATACAATATTACTGTTAATATTGATCCACACAGCAGAAATCAAGGCACCAAACTTCACGGTCATTACTTGCTAGCACTCTGGCTTTTGCTTGCGGAGTAACCAGCTTGAGAGTCGCTGCGGCACGCTGTCCCCCAGGGACCAGTGTTTTCTGCACGCCTTCCTTCCGTCTATGGTAATAAACACAAGGGTATCACGCGACCTGCAGATACAGTGCCTATAGTTTCATTTCAGCATCCTGTGGTTTCTGTGTGCAGTGAACCAACTGCAAAGAGCTCTGGTAAAATCAAGCCGCATCAGCTCTGGTATCCTCCTCTAATGGTGCAGCACGGCAGCTTGGCTGGCCAGAATAATCAGTGGTGTCCTGCTGTGTGCTTCTTCATAGGAAGAGTGAGATGGGCTGCGGGTGGATGGCTTGAGACCTCTGGCAGCCTTCTCCAAGCATCATGAGCAAAGCTGTTAACGAAAGCTTGTGTGGTTTGCTTGTGGAGGTGACTTCAGGCTCAAGCTATCAGTCAGAAGGGAAAAAGCCCTGCAACACTGAGATGTGCTGGCAGTGTCAAGAGCATCCGTTCTTTGCTCTCGTGTCCCACCAGCCCGCCAGGTTTCCTTGGGAGGAAGAAAATGTTGTGGTCCCCATTCCCACATGTGCCTTCACACACACCCCTGTGAGTTTGGTGGTCTTTGCTGTATCCATAATGGCTTCACAATAAAGCTGTGAATGGAAGTTTGGCAGATTGATTTTACAATTGTCAGTCTTCCCAGAAGCAGCTCAGAATTTCATTAACTAAGATATAGGCATGATTTCCTAAAAGTTCTTCTCAGATCTTACTAAATCCAGATAAATTAAACCAGAATGTTATCTACATGTGACACCAAAATTATTTGGAACAGTACTCTTCATATAGGGATACTATAGTTCTAGTGTCTTGTGTTTGAGCAGCAGCTGCACTATAAGGTGTTACTGTCACTGATAGTGATTCTTTAATAAGTAATTCGACTTCAGTAATAAGAGTGCTGGGGAGAAAATTAGCTGCGGGTAAGCAGAACATAGCCTCGGTAAAAATAAGTGAGGAGAAGTAAGCATCTGAGAGGTGGCAGTGGCTCCACCGTGCCACCACAGCTGGGAAAAGGTGCAGGACAATGATGGAAGGTTAAAAACAGGAGCCTCAGATGGCTGGAAGGAGTTCTCGAGAGCCCCTACCGAGGTAAGGGTCAAAAACAGCTTTCCTCACACATGCCTTAGGAAGAGGGAATCTGTAGAAATGGTACCCTCTGCAGTGCCTCGCTGCCCTCTTTGGGAAGCTGGCCTCATCTTTGATTCAGTGTAGTCAGGACCTGCTGTGCTCGCAGGCAATGTCAGGCTGAAGGGTAAGGTATGAATAGAGCAGGCTGGTAGTAACAAAGGGCCCCTTGCACAAAGCCCACTGAAATCACAGCCAAGGCACACAGAGGCTCCTTTTTCTTTAGGTCACTCCTGTCGTTTGAGCCTTCCTTGCCCTGTGGCAGAAGGAGGAGCAGTACCCCAGCCCACGTGGCTCTTAACATGGAGCCGTCTGAACCTTGAGTGACTCACTCTGCTAACATGGTCACTCACTCAGCTGCCCTGCAGAGTCTGAGAAACCTCCACAACATATGGAGGAACATGACTAAATGTGATCAGGGTCCTCCCCTCAGCGGGAGGCATTATGTGCTACAGGAATTTTTTTTTATGATGTTACCGGCTTAGTTTTGTCTTCCAGGTGACCTTTACCTACATCATCAGAGGTCCGCTTGCTTCCAAAGGGCAAATTCTTCAGCGTTATCCTTCAACTGAGATCTTCCGCTTATCTCCTGCATGGCAAAACATTTAGCACCAGGGAGATGAAGCTCAAGACAATGTCTTTGGGAAGACCGTGTGTTGTCTCTTACTGGGAGGAAGCATGGTCAAGTTTAATGTGCTCAGAGCACTCTGAGTTGCAGAGCAGATGTAATGCAAGGCATTGTATCTACTGGCATTTCCTAAGACCCAACTTCATGTTAAAGATTACATTTCTACACTCTTCCAGAGGGAAGAAACAAAAGTTGAGACACCCAACCAGGAGCAGGTATGACTTACAGCTCAGGGTTGCTGCTGTGCAAGGACATGGAGTCAGAGCTGAAGTTGTGATGAGTTATGGCTGTGTACTATGAACAAAAGGAGGTGATGCCATGGTTGCACGCTCTTCAAAACATTTCTTCCTCCAGCAGTATCACCTCTTTGCTGTAGAGCCTCAGCAGCTTACTTCAGCTGCTTCAAAAGAAACCACAAATGATGTAATTATATTTTTTTTTCACTGGATGATGAGTGAATGGCCATTTCTGTCCTTATCTCCTCTTTTAGATAAAGTGCCTCAAAATGCCATCACTGAAGTTCAGAGGTGACTGGTGACTTTAAAATCCTCTCCAATTGCCTTGGATCAAAACCAAAATGAAATAAAAATCAATGTGAAAGTCAAGAGGCCAAGACACCAAAAATGATGTGTCCAACGCAAGCAGCTTGCTGTTTTCAGAGTGTTTCTGGCAACCATCTGCTTGTTTGAATTTGAGGATGTGACGTTTTTAAAAGTCAGAGAAAAAAACACATGCTCAACCACAGTCTTCAGATATTTTCCTTGATAACAGGCTTCTCCTTCTCATGCCCATTTTCTTGCAGCCTCAAGAATGTCTTGTTTCACAATCATACTGTCAGCAGGTGTTCGTGGCACTGAAATACCATGGAAATACCATGAAGTATAATTCTCCAATTTAAAAAAAAATCTTTCAAAGCCTCACAACATTTTCTGCTCACCCTTCTTCATGAATGAATAACAGAATAGAGTGTGTTATTAAGACTGAATAGCCACTCATTTATTTATATTGTCAATGATTGGCCCTTCTTAGCTAAAAAAAAACACATTTTTTTCATGCTACTCCTATTTCAACTCTGTGGTCTCAGCCTTGTCCCGTGTAACAAAGAAACCAGTCCTTTTATGGATGGTGTTAACTGAGACACCAGTCACCGAATCACATTTAAGAGCTAAATTCCCCTTTTATTCTCAAAGGTGGTCAGGATCAAAGCACCAAGAGGCTGAGGCTGGAAAGAGTAGCTTGAAGTCGTGGTGTATCCTTCCTGTGAACAAATAAAGACATTATAGATTCCCTCACTGTCAATATGACCCCTTTAATCGGCAGCTAGTCCACAGTTAAGAATATGATATTGTGGTAGTCCATAAAAATCCCTGCCGTGGCTGGAGCATCATAAAGCAAATGTATTATTGTTCTTGGCCCAAAGACTGTGTGACATTAAAAGGTGAAGATGGGAGTTGAAGGGTTGGTGGAGGCAGACAGGCAGCAGCGGGAAAAAGCTTTGTAGTGCCTGTTGACACACCCAGCTGTGGCCAGCTGTTACTGGGGTTGTGTGTGTCACACTGGGAGAGATTTGCAAAAGGACTGTGGAGAAGGCTGGTGGATGTGTAACCAAAGCCTTTCCTCTGCAGGGAAGACAGCCTTGGGGAAGAGATGAAGGTGTGTTAGCAGAAGTTGTTTATCCTCCTACTTGGCACTTGCTTAGGGAAAACATTCTTTCTGGATTTTTTAAAAAAAATTTTATGAATAAGGCATTCATACACTAATGAAAGCTACATTCTCATCAATTATAATGGACTCCATTAACTTCTGGACATTTACCACATCACAATGTTTATCTGCAAGGCAATATTTCCCCATGCTTAATAAAAGGGAACAGCGGGAGTACCGCAGCAAATTTAAGTCCCTTCTAGCACTCAGTGTCAGGATTTTAATGGCACCTGCATTACCTTGGATTCTTTTTATAGCTTCATCTTCCTTTATGTGACAATGCTTAGTTTTTTATGTCATGCTTTTTGCACATAAATCTCAGTGTCTGACAAAGCAGGGCAGGATGCTATGCCCATTTCAAAGAACAGAAAAAACACAAAGTGGGGTCATTTTGTTCTAGCCGTGGAGCAGCAGTGCTAGAAGCAGACCTCGATCTTCTGAAGTCCCATCCTGGGAGTCCGCTGCATCTCCAACGGAAAGCTTTACTTTTTTGTAGACAGGCTTACATGGGGCAAGGATCCCACCAAACTGGGAGGAAGGGAGTGGGCATCTCCCTGTTGGCTTCTTGGGGTGTTGTCAGCTCTGCTCTGCAAGGGGAAATCTTCAGCTTGGTAGACAAAACAAATAGCATGAGGCTGCCTGTGTTTTCCTTCAATTTTTGTCACTGGCCATAGACTGTTCGCTCTTTCTAGTGGGATTTTCTGCTAGTCCTGTTTGGCACGAAGAAAGAAACAGCTGAGCTCCCCTGCATTGAACTTGCCTGTTTGTCATCTTCTGGTCTCTGTTTTGCTCTGAAGGCAGCTTGCATTCAGTCTTCTGAAGCTCTGTAGAACTCACCAGATCCTGTGCTGGTGCCTGGCAGTAGCAAAAGCAGCAACTTGAAAGGCACAGAGACATGAGGGCAGTGATGTAATTCCCTGTAAAAGCTAACCATGGCACTAGGTCACCCATAATTAGCCGGTTGTTTTGGGTAGAAAGATGACTGCTTGTTTAAAACGATCCCATTCCCCAGCCCTGTGCTTCTGGGGGAATTTTAAAAGCCTTGGAGTGGGGGACTTAATCTTGAAGCCATCCTTCTGGTGTCCAAGTCAGGAACCTGTGGTGTTCCTATATTGCTTTGCCGTGTTGCAGAAGGTTGTACTGGTAAGCCTTACTGCAGACTTTGAGGGGCCCACACTTCAGTCCAGACATGTAACACTAGCTGTTGAAAGGACACTACAACCCTTCAAATCCTCCAGCACTTCCTTTGCCATTGCACACTAGACCATTTCACAGAGAGGGGTGTTTTTTTAGGAAAAAGAAGGTGTTTGTGTCTAGCAGTTCCAGAAATCTCTGGGAGCCACACTGCCAAATGTCTTTTCCCTTCAGTGCTGGGAGTCTCCTGATGTGGAGCTGCCTTTGGTTTGCAACAATGGAGGATATGTTTGATGAGCGTCTCTGGGCTCCCTCCTCCTTGGAAATGAGCTGTAAATCTAAACGGATCTTATCACAGTGATATTAGCCTATGAATGAACAAATCGGATGGGTTCAGATATCATCCTGCTGCTTCCAGGGAGAAGGTGTACCCCAGACTGACTCCCTGATGACTGAAGAGCCATCCCTCCACTTGGCCACAGAGCTACTGCCACCATGGTGTTTGCCATTAAGGCAGCCTGTGGTCATACAGCTCTCAACAAACTAGAAGAACAGAGGAGGGAAATGGGCAATAGCACACACCCTTGTCTGCCCTACGGACCCTTTGCCTGGCCAAGGAAAGAGCTTTCTGCTCCTAGACCTGGATGTCCTTCAAAGGGCAGATGAAGGGGCTAAGTCTAGACCTAGGGAGAGGAGGTAAAAAAATAGCTGAATGTGTGTCTCACCAGCCAGCCTAGCTGCTCTTTCTGATGAAAGCTTTAAGAAGCACCGTTCCCCAATTTCATGTACCTGAAGTACCTGGCCACTTCCTACAAATTAATGATTTTATGGGGCTTTTAAAAAACGCTAGGGTAAGGCTTTGAAGCCTCTGGCTGAAATTTCCATGTCTCTGCTGGCCTGACCTATGGGGGATAGTTGGCTTTCTGGAAGAGGGCTCAGATAAAAGGTTAAGGATGCTTTGGCCTAAGGGTCTAGCAAGTTGAAGGAGAAGCGTTTCCTGAGCACAGACACTCAGCCATTAACTTCCTATGAAATAATGTGAGAAATACACCAGAGGGTGCTCACACGAGCATTGGCGCATGAAAGAGAAGGCAACTTTACCTGCATGGCAACTAAAGCACTGAAAACACCTTTTGGTGATATCACCGGATGCATTTTTCGTCACTGCATTTATCTTGCAGTACTTTAGGTGCTCCAAGCATAGGGCTGTTTGGTAGTGCTAGAGGTGAACTCACGAAGAACTAGGGGTTCACAGAGGTTGAAATTATTCAACTTCACATGTCAGACCTGTTTCCACATTTTCTCTGCATTGCTTAGTTTGTACAACGCTTTTTCCCCCATCTCATGGCCAGTGGGCAGGAAAGTGCATCCAAAAGTTTCTGTCTGTAGATATGAGCCTGATACATTCCAGAAAGAAAAACTGAGCAATCAGCTACATGAGAACTGAGCCAATTAAATGTCTGAGTAGTGTTTCAAAAGTGAACATGGGCGGCATCAGAAATTTTCCATCAGCTGTAATAACGCCAATTACTTTGCCAAGTGCTGATTCCACCATGATTTGTTTAGTGCAGTCGTGCTTCAGCCTCTTGCCTGGGCTGATGGGCTTTGTTTATGCTGACTGTTCATTTGCAGAATTCTCTCTTTTTTTTTTCTCGTGTTTTCTCTTTTCCCTGGGCCCAGGTCAGAGCCCAGAATATCCCACCTCTCCCTGTGGTCATTTCCAGCAGGGTATTGTCAAGGGGCCACGGGTTTCTTGGGAGCAGGCGATGTTGCTGCTGTTCCTAACTACTTTGTGAATGCAAAGATGTTTCTCGCCTTCCCTTTCTGCCACCACGTTTAAAAAACAAAGAATCTTCCCAAGAAACCAAGTAGCTTGTCAAGGAATGGGTAGTTGGAATCTGCTGGGGATCGTGGCTCTGAAACTGACCGCTTGGGTCTAAGGGAGAGAAAGAGGGACCTTGTGCCTCTCCAGATGGCAAAGGCACACAAGGACACATGGGACCTCAAAGTGAGTTTCCCTGGAAAGTTAGTGGGAGCTTTTCATTACTGTTTACATTCAAGGCCATGGAAATTAATGGGTGTTTCCATAGCCACTTTGTGCAAGGGGTATGATTCTTCTCCTACTAAATGGGAAACAGGGATAATCATGGGCATTTAAAAAGTGCATCTGCCTGACTGAAAACTTGAATGTAAATTGCTGTCACATCTTCCAGAGATTTTAAAAGCTGGTTGAACTCCCTTCCCTCACCGCTCAGGTCTGGGCTGAGGAGGGTTGGATGACTTTTCCTCCTCTGTCTTTCTACGTGAGACACCAAGGGCTCACTTCATCTCCAAGGTACATAACATCTTCCCGTCCAATTTTCATCCTCCTTTAGCAGCCACTGGTGCCTTTAGCTCCTCAGTGATGGTGCATTTTGCATGTACCAGCCTTGCTCCCAGCTGCCTCATGAGGTTATGGTGGCCTGCGCTCAGCTTTGCCTCCCAGCTTGTCTTCACAGACAGATCCAGAGTGCAGGTGCCTGGAGAACACCACAAGGAGGGAGCAATAGCAAAGCCGTAGTTGCACCATCCTGAATGACACAGGACTGTGCATATTTAAGCACAGATGAACAGCAGATAGTTTTTGCAGGTCTTTCCTGTGCACCTGGTTTACCCTGGCCTTTTGGACCCAGACAGCTTGTGAGATGACATGAGAACACCCTCACTGGGGTGCAGCGGGAATTTTTTCTAGCTATCCCTCGAGCAGGCAAAGGAGCCCCCAGAAACATGATCTGCCACGTGAAGTATCAGCTAGAGGTGAGGCTATCAGCTCTCTGTTCGTTCCCTGCTATCGGTTTCAGCTTTGCAGCTGACATATACATGTGACACACTTTGCTGCTTGTAGCTCTCCTCATCACCAGGAATAATAAAGAACCTCTGGACGTGTTTTTACCCTTCACAGTTTATACCAGCCACAAATAGACATGAAGCAGACAAGCTGCTGGCTCACATCAGAAACATATAGCAAAGGAAATTCACAGGAGAACCATCTAGTAACCCTTAATTGGGAAAATTAAGGCAGAGGTGGGCTTCAGGAGATGTGGTTCCTTTTTCCAGCAGTGTCACTGCAATGGACCTTACTCCCCTTGGCCTGGAAGTTTATGTAGTCCTCCAAAAAGCTACAAAATGTGATAGGTCTGAAATATCCCCTTACACAGTCCAGTTGTAATATTTTTCATCCACTTTGTATTCACTGCAGCACAGCTGCCATGGACAGCAGCTGCAAGCCTTGTTTTCTTTTTGGGAAACCGAGACACAATGAAAAATAGTTTTTCAAACTATTACAAGCCCACTTTGCAATCAAGTTAAAAATAGATGAGAACATCTCCTATCTCCTGTCTTACCTGCAGGACAGTCTTCCTTTAAAAGATGTTTTATGCATGAGCATTTGTGGAACAGCTAGTAATTCAGCAGTCACTAATTCCAAACTGTATTCTGTTAACCCTCAACAAAAACAAACATCTTTATTATTTTGAGGATACCCGAAGATTTTTGTTTTCAGAAAGCAGGTAAATCAAGTTCAGTTAAGACTGCTATCAAAGTCACTAGCATTTTACTTTATTTCTCCCATCCTCTATATATTTACTGAGTACTATTGAAGGTTCATGGTATACTAACTGTGTGTGTCACGCAATGTAATAACTCATCTGGAGATTTAAAAAGGCAAAGGGATTATAAAGCTAGAGGTGGCTCAGTTGGCTTGGTGTTTATTTTAGGGAAGGCCCTGTTATCTCAACACATTGGCACACTGCCCTCAGAGCTCTGATGCTTCATGCCCTGCATCTAAGGTCAGAGGCAGGCAGGTATCTCCTGGTGTCTAACTCGACTATTTTGTAGGATTGTCTGCTGGATATTAGCAGTATTCAGCAAGAAGAAATAAAGCCAGATTTGTCATAGGCCTCATTAGGGAAACTTCACTGATGAGTTACTAAGTCAAATCCAGCAGGTCCCTGCCTGGAGACTTTTGCTATCACAGCACAGGGGAAGCCAAGCAATGGTATTTAATGCAGATCTCATGCCGAGTATTGCGGACTTTGGGTATGTTAAACCCTAGGAGACTTTGGACACATCATTCCTTTGGTCCAAACCAGCAGAATATAGTTTTGCATAAAAAGAATAGGAGAATAGCAGCTGATATGATGTGAGACAGCATAAGGTAGAGAACAGGCTGTGAGAAGACATGCTAACATGTCTAACCCCAGCTACTGCCTTTTAGACATTTCTGCATGTGTATATCCCCATCCATAAAATGGGAATATTAGTAATTCGCTATCTTTCAGAGTTAAGAAGCTAAATTAATTACTGTTGGTGAAGCTAATTGAGATTCCCAGATGAGCACTGTTTGGAACATTCTTATTATTATTATTTCCATTGAGATTCGGCTCCATGTAATTAGTTTGCTGTATCTGCAAGCAGGTATGCTCTCTCAAGCTATTTAGAGGCTTTCCCCATGGGACTGGCCCATGCAGAGCTGTGTGGCATGAGGAAGCACTGGCAATCAGGTCTGAGCCATCTTTCAGCTCTTCTACCTCACTCCAAACCTGTGTCCATGTCCTTGTATGGTTGTGCTCTTCAGAAAGTCGTGTTTCTGCAAGTGAACAGAAACAGTTTAAGGCAGCTGGCCCTATTACAAATTTATACACCATTATAAATTATTATGGTAAATTACACTTATGTGTGTGCAGTGGAATACAGCCCAGAGGTGGATTATGTCCAATCCAGGGAGAGAAAAGGTTTTCCCATGGCATTTCAGTATCTCTAGTTTTTGCTATCCTCTTCTGTTGGGTTTAACGTTAAATAAATTCTCATGTAATGTGTACCAGTCGCATATTGTTTTAGTTTACACTCACAAGTGCTGTTGAGCTCAGTAATTCTGAGTTAGCTCATTGTTTTCAAAAAAGTCACTAATAGCTGCTGTTGTCATTACTGAATGTTCACATCAAACACCTCTCCCACTTAAAAGTAGCACAACAGTAGTAGAACAAAAAGACCTATTAAAATGGTGCTGGTTTTAAAACAAAGCAACCCTTTAAGGTTATGTAAGAGCTATAGGAAGTATATGGTTTAATTTATGAATGTGGAACTCTGTGTGTTCGTTGTTTCCCGAGTCTGGTGCAGTGTGTTTTGCTTTTTCTTTCCTTTCATAGATAAGCAATACTTGACATTGAGACATTCAAAAAAATGAGTTTTAAGCATTTTGAAACAACAGCAGCTTTGCCGGAGGTTTCATCTGAGAGAAGCTAAATCAGTATGAGCTGGAAATCGTGGGGAAGTAGACAAAAATAATCAGGTCAATGTGTCAAAAAGAGTCTGTAAAACTTAGACTGGAGTTCTGCTTGTTTACCTTTCTTGTGCATAAAATCTCAGAGGAGATGGGTTTAGCACTGGGAAAATGGTTTTGAGTCAGCTGGGGTAATTTGTGATAGTCACATCTCTGTTAGAATGGAAATATAGAGGTGAAGGCATTTCTATTCACTTATCAAGTCAGTGAAACACTCAGTCTGATATCTGTGTCCAATAAAATCAATTTTAATGTTGTGATTTTTGTGTTCCTGCAGTCTCGGAACAATCCTTCAAAATCCATATTTGCCAAGGCAAATATATTTGGCCTAAGAGTAACTGGGAGATTCATTTAATGCATCCCTGAAAAAACAGGAGGCTATACTTCATTTTAAGGACAAGTTCATGGACTCTGAGCCACCTGAATGTCTTCAAAGATCTTCCACTATGTCTCTGAAAGACTGAAATGAGCATTGTCATTGGTGTCTCCTTTGGTAGGACATGTGCCATTAGAGGGAAGGAGTTAATATAATAAATAGTTATTTAATCTTCTCTATGTCCACCTTGAACCTGCAGAAAATAGGAGCACAGCCAGGGTGTTTTTGCTTGCTAAATGTTTAGTTGGCTTTCTCCACATTAGCTAATATACCACTGGAAAGAACTGAAATTTTAGACCTGCATTTGCAGGATTCCCCAGTGTTGCTATCAGCAACATCCCAAACCAAGCCATTCAGTTGGTCCTTTGATGTGCAATTAAACCCAGGAAAAAATAGCTTTGTGTAATATATAAATAGAAGAGAGGAGAGATAAAGGCGGTGTTGAACTCACTTGCTGACAGCTTGGCATCCAAATGTTAAAGGTGCGTGCCACTACCTCTGCTTAAGTACGAGTCCTGAAAAATGCCTTCTCATTCCTGATTTCCAGCCTCCTGAAAATTAGGACTTTATTTACCTCTCAGCTACTTTCGTTCAGTTGGAAAGTGAAAAAAAATAAGGTCTATGAGGCCAACCTGATTTGTCTTAACCAGCACAAATAATTTTTTTTAGAAGAAAATGACAGCTGCTCTCTAAGTGCTTTTATTAGATTGTTTTTCTTTTTATGTCTATAAAAATAGCATTCTTGCAGGAAACCGTTAGGTTTACCCGTTCTTACTGATGAATAACTGGCATGTGAAATACAGACCTCTTGCATGTTGCAAAAGGTCAGAGTTTGTGGCATGTTCTTTGAGCATCAGGGATAAAGCAGCCAGGCACACTTTGATTAACCTGAAAAAAGGGTGAGATAATCCAAGTGGAAGCTACAGCATTTGAATGAACTTCAGCTGTTAATGTCTGCCATATCTGAAGGTCTGACTGATCTGCTGCCAGTTTTACGTTCGCGTAACTGCGTGGCCAAAGTGGAGCTATTGTGCTTTACATCAGTGGGAAATTCAGTTTTACCTTCTGGAAGAACCAAAAATAGCTGATGTCAAAGGACAAGGAAGGCCATTCAAATTCAAGCTTACGAGGAAACTTAGGGAGGAGAAAACAGGATGATAAAGAGTGCAATGATCACTCCTACGATTACCCATCTTAAGAAGGTGGGCGTCTAGTCCCAGCTGGACTTCCAAACTCCCTGTGCGCCCAAAACAGAGCTCTGGATGTCTGAGAGAGCCATGCTTGCTAGACACCCTACCCACCGTTGTCACTGTCACGTCTGTACATCCGAATGGCATTTGCGCAAAGATTGAATCAGGTCGATGTGAAGTTGGACAGAGTCTCTTGGGTGGTCCCATCCAGATCACAGTAAATGCATCCCCTGTGTCATGTAATCCCCACAACACAAATCTATGAAGTTCCATCTTAAATTTCGTTTGATTTGTTTCTTCCAGTCTATACCCCAAATTTATTCACGCCGCTGCTCTCATGCTCACGGTGTGCAAAGAAGTTTAAGCAGCTTGCTTACCTCGCTGTTATTAAATATTTGCTATACCAGTAGATAGCAAGTGCATCCTCTGTGCCTTGCTGGACTCACACAAGCAAAGAGAGGTTTTCCTCTCTTTTGAGGAGCCCCATGGCGAGATGCTGCATGACTTCCAGCTTGTTGCTTCTCATCCTGCTGAATTACTAAAAGGTGTTTGGAAACTCAAGGCATCTTCCTCGATACAATGAAAACAAAATCTTGGAAAAGTGCACTCTAACAGGCCGGTTCTTTTTGTGAATTTGCAGTGATTTTGTACGAAGATTTTGCCAGTCATGGTTTTGTGGCTGCTGCAGAGAAACGTGTGACAAAATCTGCTTGCTTAGTTTTGTGGCTTCTCAGATGTAGATAAAAGTAGGTGTCATAGTTGCAACAGTAATCTGAGAACAGGAGGTCCATATCTCTGGTCACAGAGCATGGGGAGAGTCAGTGCTTGGGGCTGAACTCATTTCTAGATACGTATGCAAAGCAGTAATAAATGAGCTACAGTTTATTATGGGGAAAGCATCAGATCTTCCAGCTGCTCTATTAGGACTTCAGGCCAGGATATTTAATTATGCCCTGGCCTCCTCCTTTAAGCAGATTATCACAGTGACACACTGACTGCTGTGCCCTGCCAGTGCCCTCGGGCTTTCCTCCTCCTTTGCTCATAGTGGCCCTGCTGTCCATGGAGGGAGCAGGCCAGGGCTGAGAGGAGGGATTGCTGCAGGCAGGGGGGTCCCTGGGTTTTGTCTTAGATAAAGCAAAAAGAATAATCTGTGTTTATGAGAATGGTTAGGACTTTGTTACTATTATCAGTTAGCACACATGGGATCTTACAAATGGCGAGTCTTTCAATGATTAAAGCCATGGCAAGCAAGGTGAAGGGCAATTTCGGTATCTGCGCTCCTTTCTTCTCGTTAATTCGCCCATCTGTGTGCTGCAGAGAGCAGAGATGTGATGGGGGTCATCCTCCCCCCCCTTCACTCCTGCACTCCCATGCACTGTACTGACTCTGAATACACCCGTGCCAGGGGGACACATCTGTGCCCCTTTCCACATCTCTTCAAACACCCTCCAGAGCCAACAAATCCACGAGCTGAACGCTGTGTTTCTTCCTGTCAGGATTACGGCTGCTGCGATGCTGTCTTCCCAGCTTGTCTTTGCGGGGTGCAGCTCCTTGAGTAAAAAACTCCTCTTTGCTACAGAGAAGTCCTTGGTCTGTGCTGCTGGAGGTTTGCCATCTCACCAGGGCTCCCTTTCCAGAGTGTTTATTTTGTCCCATCACAGGCTCACCAATTCCTCTGTGCAGTGAATTTCACTTGCTTCTACCTTTTGAGAGGGAATAATAGTCCTTAGGGGGCTTTGAAGTGCCATGTAAGCGTTGAGGTCACTGCTGATAATACAACTATTACAAGGAAAAAAGCAGCAAGAGCGGAAGAAAGGCATGGATATGTGGCTTCCTGGTGAGGACTGGTAATTATTATTTAGTTATTTATAATCTTACCAGAAAATTTGTGGGGAAAAAAGTATAGTGTTGTCCAAATAAATGGTTCATACATTAGGACTAAATTTGCCGAATAATTTTGGCTCCAAAAAAGGAGATACGAACTCTGGAAAAAATATAAAGTGCTGTATTTTCCAAAGAAATATTTTAAACTTTCTTTTTGAAAGGCATACTTTATTTTGAGAAAGATGGAGAGGGGAGGAAGGATGAAACAAAGGAAACATAAATGAGACTGTAAAAAGAATTCAACCTTTTCTTTTTTCACCCAGAATATGAGAAAATAAACTTCCTAAGCTATTTTACATAGAATTTTTTCCCCAAAAATAGATAGTTCCTTCAGCCTTCAGCTCTTTTCCTAGATTCTGTCACTAGCTCCAGTCCTGAACTGACGTTTGAGCTGCAGCAGGTGACATCTTCCATGGGACTTGGATCACCCTCCTGCAAACCTGGGGCTTTTAATGGGCTTGCCCATTAAACTTGTCCAGCTACTTTCCAAGCTCGAGGTGAGGACGGCACAATGTACATGAGAAGTCTGGAGAGAAACTGTCAGTCCTGTCCTCTCTAATGAGACTTTTCTCCTAGAGAGGACATCAGCCTGTATCCAATCCACTCCTGTCATGTACACGCAGCTTGCCATATACGCTGCAGAATATTCCTAGCGGTGCATTGCTTCGGTCGGTTCTATGTCAGCTGTGACATGGTCTGTTCTTATGATGCAAAATTGTGTATCCTTAATGCAAGTTTATGGTAAAATAGGTGAAGAATTTTAGAAAATACAAGGCAATTACTTTGCATCAGTGATAGAGCCCTAATTTATGCTGCTGCTTATTATACCGTGCTTCAGCCAGGCAAGCAGCAAAGTCATTGCCCCTGCAGAAGGATCAACATGAGATGGGCTATTGCGGTATGAAATAGGTACTGGAGTCTGTCACGGCAATGGGAACAGCAATCATACATCACCGTATGACATAATTTTTCAACATCTGCTGCCAGCTGAGCTGTGATTAAGGTGTTAGAAAGTTTGTCAATTGTCAGGTCATAAAACTGATCATTGGAGTTGTGAAAAAATGTGCAAACCTTCGAAAACAGGCCAGGCTTTCAGGCTGATCCAGTACTGAAATATTGGCTTTCAGGTTTCCGAGCCCTCAACCAGAAGGAGATGACATGCAAGAAACACCCTTGTGGCCCTCATGTCCTTGCTGTGTGCACTGCGTCCATGCTACATCCATGTTAACATTGACATGCCCTATGGGCTTCTCTTTATCCAGCCGTATTTCAGCTGAGTCCTATGATGGCATCTTGTCTCAGCAAGACACTGAGATACACTTAAGGTTGTTCAGGTTTCCTAGTTGATTTTCAGTGTTCTTGCTTTAGCACAAAATGTAATGACAATGATTATGTGTAACGGCATTAGATAACTAACCACTAACAAAACAATGATTACTTGAACTAACAAGCATGAGAAAACGCAAGCAAGCTGAAGGGTGTGACCTAGAATGGGAGAAGAGTGAGTAGCAGATGCCTTTGCAGTGGCATTTCTCTGCTGCTTGTAATGACAGAACGCTTAGTCATTTGGAGAGTAAGCCAAGACCTACTCTGTTCGAGGGAGCCCCAAGGTGTTTGATTTACAACAAGCCAAACACGCTGCAAAACTTTGCAAGTGTATTTACAGCTTTCCTTTCCCCCATCTGCGTGCTGGCACGGATGGAATTACAAGGGAAGAGTTTAGGTTGTTACTGTGGTTTTACTCACTTGCAGTTGTTCCATGCACTGTTTTTCGACATTTTATGGATCCCTGAAGATCCACAGGCCACCCCTTGAGAAACAATGGCCTGGAAATACAAGGTGGAAAATTTGTACTTCATGTATTATTGGAGTTCCTTGATACTGCAGGAAAAAATGGGAGAGGGAAAATCATGGACTTTGGTTTCATTGCACAAAGAGCCATCTTCTTGTAACAACAAAGGTTTTCCTTCCAACAAAGCTAGACAAGTCTGAAGTTGTTGTGCAGTGAGCACACCGTGCTCCCAGGGGAGAGCGTCGCATGCTGCAAATGTGCCCAGCTCCCTTCAAGGCAAAGACCGTACAGCCAACCGGTTCAGGCCAACCTTTCCAACAAGAGCAGTTGTACAGACTTGTCCATCATTCCTGAATCTCCCTGTGGAATGGGAGGCAGTAGGGTGCAAGGACGCAGCATTAGCAAGATGGACCTTTCCCTGCCTTTTATATCCACCAGAAGAATGATTTCATTGTACGCAATAAATGTGTTGGTAGAAGGGTCCTTCTTGATGCCGTGCACCCATCTGTCCTTCAAAGTTTCATTCTCTGAACACCTTGTGGCTATTGTCTTGTGTTATCCCTGCACCTCCATGGAGAAGTCAGTCCCTGAATCACTTAAGCAAGGTGTTTTTGGTGAGGCTGGGTTACAGGCTGGCTGCACAGCTGAGGAATGCAGGTATTCGGGACTCCTCTGGAAAGACCCTGCTGAAAGATCTCCAGGGTGTACTGTACTAAGCATAAGCCTACCACCCCCAGAGTTTGGAAGAGAGCAAATTCCTTCCAGGATTATAGGATTAAGAAGCTGAAAAGTGATTCAAATTCTTCATTAAACAGGGAAAAAAAGAGAGAGACATGAGGGGAAGCTCTTCAATGCATGCATCACTCGACATGTTTTCCTTGTAATTAAAGGAAGTTATTGAAAAATATTTGAGGGGATTAAATGCTCAGGGTATATGTGCCGATCAAATAACACAAGAGTCTGCATTCTTCTGCGTAATCAATGGAGTGACTTGAATGGGGAGGTTCAAAAGAGCACAGTTATTGTTAAAGTGCCACTGTAGTACCAATCACCATACTGTACGGCAGATGGACAGTCCCAAGGGTTTCCCAGCAGGGAACCTTTGCTGTAGCTGAGAATCCAAGGGTCTGGAGTTCATATGTGGGTATTTCCACACTAACTGTTACAATTTCAGGTGGGCTTTTCTTCCCTTTCTGCCCCCCCAGCCTGGATGCAGAAAGAGATGCTTCTAATTTCCAGAAGAAGGCTTCTTTGGGACTAAAATTGCATTTCTCTTTTATGCAAGCAAAATAGGAAAGGAAAAACTTGTGGACAAGAAAGACGTTTACAGACAGAGCCCAGGACATATGAAATAGGATTGTCTTCTACTGTAAACAGGGAATTGTACTTACCATCATTCTTTCCTTTGTCTTCTGACCACTTAATTGTAAGTGGTTATTATCTAGCCATTAATTAAGAGGTCATTATGTCCTAGACACCTGGTGCCTAGAATACCTGGTGTGTCCTGCGGTCCATAACAGGGCACCAACACCACCTCAGTACTCTGTGAGTGTTTGCCTGTGTATGTGACAGAAATGATGCTCTGTCCAGAGGTCTTTAGTTTATTTTGGCATTTCTTTTGGGTGGTTCAGTGCCAACAGTGAGCATAAGCAGTGTGGTCTATTGGACAAAGAAATCCATATGGTGCTTGAAGACAATGAGGCTATGAGATATTTTACCATTTTGCATCAAACTTCTGGGAATCAAATTTCCCTGCATTACCAATGTCCTGTTTTCAGTGGTCCTGGAGGAGTGAAACTCCTGACATAAGACAAAACTTGGCCTTATGGTTACACCTCCATCTTTGCTACTGCTCTGCCATACAGCCTCACCCCATTAGCTCCTTTTGAATAGTACAAATGAGCAGATTAATGGCACCCCCTCAATTTCTGGGTTTACTTTATGGATGAAAAGTGATGTGAAATCTTTGTATGAAAAGCGCCATATAATTGCACAGAGAAAGATGATAGTTATTCCTCTTTTATTGCTTTTTAGAAAGAAGTTCTCACAAAGTTGAGGGAAAAGATTAACTGTCCTCTTTGCATGGGTAAGCCTATAGTCTTCTAAGTTAGGTGCAACAAATCACATCTTCACTTACTAAGAATATAGGGTCACAGTAGTACCATCAGTGGCCAGTACTGAGCAGTAGTGGCCATCTCGGGAGAGAAGCATCAGTCTGGTGGTGGCACTTGTCGCCTTTAGAGGATACTTTAGAGCTATGTACTATGTATGACAGATGTCTTAACAGACCAAGCTCGAGAGGTCGCTGCAATCGTCCTCCTCAAGGCAGGACCAACTCTATCTCAAACTATTCAACACACATTTGTCTAATTTAATCCCACACCCATCCAGTGATGGCGAGTCCTTCAGGTGACCTGCACCTACATGCAGCTATCCTTGCCATTTACTTGTCTCTTGTAATGTCTCATCTATATTTCCTTCACCCCAGTTTAATTACATTATATCTTACACTACCCGCAGTGAACAGTACCACATTAGTTCCTTTCTCTATGCTTTGGCCGCTTATATTAAATCAGTCTGGAATTGGACCTAGACAGGAAATGAATCAATTTCAGACATCCCTTTGTCCTCGTGCTTTTGCCCTGCCAGAACTGTCCAAATCAGGATGACTGTTTCCTAGCTAGTCATTTCAATCCTTTTTAGGCACTTAAAAGTAAACTTTCTTACAGAGAGCCTTAGCACACTGAGTACCCAAATTGAAGTTAATGGACACTCTGAGAGTAAGTCCTGTTCATTTTGGCACCTATCTGTATAAGTGAAAGTCTGATTATAGGTATCTGCATAAGAAGGTGAAGATGAAAAGAATGTATTTTTTTCTTTTTTTAATATTTTTTTTTAAACTATTTTGGCAGATCAACCTTGCATCTTTTCACTTCCTCCTTCGAAAAGCTAACCAGACTTTATATGCCAGCATCAGAATTTACCACTGATGATTTGTTTATCATTCAGTCACCTCAAGCATATCCTGGAAAGTTTGAACTGACCCTGGGCCATGGTATTTTTTAATAACCAAAAGCATAATTTGCCCAAGGTGCCATTTAAAAAAATCACAGTCCAGTCTACTTTGCGTGGTGCCACACGGTATCAGTAGGTTCTGAAAGTCAGCAGAACTAAGTACAAAATGAGCTTTGGAGTTCTGTGTCTGATACCTTGGAGGTTAATGGAGTAGCTTATTTTTCTAACTTTGCAATTGTGGTTAATAAAATAGTGGATGAGGAATGGGTGAAAGAAGGTTTTTTTAAAAATTTCTAGTTTTTTTCTTTTTATTTTCTTTTGGCTCCACAGACGTGCTTAAGCAAACTCAATTTCCTGACCCTGCAAACAGCAGCTCCCTTGGCAAAATTGTCTGGGATAGTTTTGGACAACTTTAGTTAAAAAATACACTTGCAAAAAAGTAAGCTGTCAGAAAGTAAATATTTAACTTTTCCATTTGTTTTCTTCATTGTGTGGAGTGCACATGACAAACCTAATTCATAGCTGCTAATGCTGTAGTTAATGTCAACACAGCTATAGTTGGAAAGGAAATTACCCGGACTGTCATGATTTCACTTCCTTTTTGTAATTTCTTCTCCTGAACAGTTTACTTTTTCACAACAACAGACACTGAAACAGACTGACTTGCCAGGCAACTCAGAGTGTCGTATAACAAAATGCAAGTCTTGGAGTTCTGTATACAAATAAATTACCCATGGAAAGTACCCACCACAATAAGATAAACAGAACAAAACCTATGACCAGAAGTTAAAACCAGACAGGTACAAGTTACAAGGAAGGGGCAAATGTTTAACAGATTAAACCAAGTTGGTTCCTGGGGATTTGCTGCCTTGGGACATGATAGGAGGTTTTTGCAGGGTATGTGACTTAGTCAAACTTTGCTGGACTCAATGCAAGGAGTAACCAGGGTAATTGTGTGTAATGTACAGGTTGTAATGCTAGATGAAGTCTTTCTGGCTTACTTTTGATCTGTGATCAACAGAGACTTGTTTCAGTGACCTCTCAACCTCAGTTCAGCCAACACAAACTGGGGTCCTAATGGACGTTGCCCTACATCTTGGAACCATTTGCTATACAGAAAATACACACACTGTGCAAATAAAATGTCATTTTTTCACTGTTCATTTGCATTGGGGTGAGGCAGTAGTGAATTATGCCAGGCTGTAAAGTGTGTGTGAAAACCATTAGGAGAAGGCTGCTTTAACCAATGAGACTTATCATGATAATAAGTGTTAGGCTTGGTAGTCAGTAGTAACAGGGTCAGCGCCTTAGAGAGTAACTCATTGCGGAGTGCCAAGAAAAAGGAAAGTGATTAACTGCAGTTTCCAAGGGAAAATGAGCAGTCCACAAGTTTAGTACTAGATTGTTGGTAGTCATACTGCAAGTCTTTGTCTCTCTCTCCTTCAGCAGAGGGAGCAAACTCCCTGCTTGGATATGTGTCTTCCTTATTGCTAAATCCATTTGCATTGGGAATTGCTGGAATGCAGAGGAAACCCAGCGATCTGAGCAGGAGAGAGACCCAGGATGTACTGCGTTCGTATGCTGAGGCTTGGCAAAAGAATTGGCTCCTGTGATTTCCTCTTCTGCCTGCAAAGAGGTTAACTCAGTAATTATTCTAAGTAACAAGATCTCTGCGTGGTTGGCAAAAGGCCAGAGATTCATCTGAACTTGTGGGCTTACTTCCCTGATGTTCAGGCCAATTGGTGCACTCGCGCTGCACAATGAGTTGCAGATGGAGTGATCTCATGTGCTACGTTGGTAAAAGGCGCAGAAATGTTTACCCTGAAGTCGAATGCAAATGCAAAAAGATGGGTTGCCGGAGTGTGCAATCTGATCATCCAAAAACGAAATCACACCAACTCCCCCCCAAGTTTAATCCTTTGCTTTGTTGCCTCATCTTTCCCATCTGTGAAATGGAAAGAATCCCACATAGCTTTGTCTTGCTATGCCCTGAGGAACTGAAATGAGCAGGACTTGTCAAAAAGACTTTGAAAAGAGATTCTTGTTCTTCATTACTGTGTGAAACACTTCCCACCATGCAGTGATAATTGAGAATAAAGGTACGATTCTGCTTTGCCAAAAGAGTAATGCTAACCTTCCACCAAAAACATCTCAGTGTGTTGTTAGATGGAAATCAGCTCTGTTTGACAGAGCCATTTGAAACCTTTGCCAGTGCTATGTGGTTCTGCACCTTCGGCCTGAACCTGGTATATTTTATTTTTTTCCCTACTTTCTTTGGGGAATTACATGTTGTGACTTTGACTTAGGACATTTCCTTTCTGCAGAAGAATTAAGCTCCAGTTGTTTTTCTGTTAGCACTGAGTACCATTTGCAGCCTAAGAAATATGATTTTCTTCTTTTAAAATGGGTCAGACCCTTTTGGTTTTTTAACTACAGACAATGGAGTTCATAGAAAAATGCAGAGGAATACGGGCTTGGGAGCCTTTGTGGTTTCTGATGTGAAACAGGCCTGTCTAATGCATTCAGTTCCTTGTCAGTTGTGAAAGAAATGTTTAAAGTTTCATAATATCATATCAGTTGCGCAAATAAATTGTCCTTTCAAAGTAGGTGCTTAAAATCTGCACTTTGTTTTAGTAAAGCTTAGTCTATGCTTGAACAAGTTTTGTTTTCTAGGGTTGATGGACAGAAGGTAAAGAATAACTTTTTTTTTTTGTGAGACAAGTAACTTTAATTCCGATGTCCATCTTATTCAGGGCAATTAAGGATTTCACATCACTTGATATTCTCTTTGAGAAGCCTACGAATTGGTTGCGAGTTTGTGTCCTTGTGATATTTAAACTCTGTTTCATTTTAACTCTGGGGAATCAGTCTGGGTTGAAGTTCATGCATGCATGAATTAAATGACAACAACATTGCTATTTCTTTTTGTAACGTAGAGATCTCAAAGCTCTTAATCATATGTTCATTTCTCAGACCTGCCCTGTGAGATGGGTATAGTAGTCGTATCATTTCCAGAACTGCAAGATCCATATGCAATAAACCCTACTTCTTCCTTCCCTTTTCTGTAATAACTGTTATCCTGTGAAGACAAGGAGCAGAGGATGCTACCTGTACGTAGATCTATGCAATTTCCAGTTTGATATGCTTTTTTTATAGCTCAGGCAAAGGGATGCGACTAAGGCTGTGTCCAGTAAAGAATGTTTTTAGCTGGTTGAACAGTAGTAATTCCTGTTTAAATGCTTATGATCCCATTGATTTCTTCTGGGACAGTTTCAGCAGGCTAGACGGGTGAATGTCTGCTGCTCAGAGTCATCAGTGACCTTAGGGCTTTCTCCAGTGTGGTGTGACTTGTGCCTTTGAGAGACAGAGCTTCTGCTCCGGCTCTTCTCTGTGATCCAGCCAGCAGGCCTCATGTAAGAGGTGAAGGGGTGTTAGCACTTTGGCTGAGTTTGCAAAGGTGACAACCTTGCTCAGAAGCTCAAATAAAAGATTCACATTTTACTTGGTGAAGATCCCAGGCTGTAGATCTCAACTGAGTCAATCCTGAGCAGCTCAGCCCTTCATTAGGTATTTTTTCATAGTAGCTTTGGATGCCATAGGCACTAGACAAAGCACATAAAACCTAGAAGGAGACGACGAATGCCACTGTAGATCTCAGATCTGAAATGAAAGTACGTCACTCTCTCATTTCTGGGAGGTGCGTTACTGGGCCAGCTTGAGTCCCTCCATAAAATCTGCAGCCCGTTACATGCCAGAGATGGCCGTTACAGTCCTGAGAGATGAATAGCATGATGGCTGTGGCAGGTCATCTCCTGCAGAAAGGATAACAAAATCTTTGTCTATCTTAGGCAGATGGAAAGATGAGTCACAGAAGCATGCGGGGAAGCAGGTACTTTTCTTATTATCCGGAGAAGGCTGCTCACCTTCACAGACCAGCAGAGCTGGCTTAATGTAGCAACAGCAGCTATTGCACCAGTTGAAGGAACAGCAGCGCTGCCATGGTAACGTTTTCTCCTCAGGGGATCCCAGACAACATTCTGGCCAAGCCAGCCCAAAGTTCTCCTGTGATTTACACTGCCGTGCTGCCCCTCCAGCTGGCTACAAAAGATAAAATCCAGCCCATAAGCTGAAATAGAGTAAATATTAGTTAAACATTTACAGCTCTTAAGACATTGCCAGCAGCAGAAGCAGCAGTCAAGTTGGGAGGTACCTCCTCTGGTGTGTAACGTAGTCCAGCCACCATGCGTCAAGTATGTTAATGGTGAGACTGGCTGCAACCACAGCCTCAGGGAGTGGCTTAAGTGGTCATGTCCAAAGTCGTCTCCCACATAGGTGACTCGAAGATGAGAAGAACCATGGACCACCCTAGACAGACAACTTCAGTAAAGGTCTCTAACTCCTCCCAGGCAGTCCATGAAGCACCACAGGAAAAAGGCTCAGCAAGCTGCTTGATGGAAGTTCAAAGAACACAGAAAAAGATTTTGAACTTATTTTCCCCCTAAGATGATGCTCCACATTTTTATTTTAATGAAGCCGTCATGCAGTGCTCAGTTTCGTGGGCTTCCCGCTTTCTCTAAATAAACTATGTCTTCTTTGAATTAATCATTAATTGCCTTGGCTGCAACATAGGCCTTCTGTGTAGACACTTCTAGTAGAACATAGTAGAAAAGGAAGCTGTTTTATCTGTTGTTTAATACTACTGCTCAAGCAACTGAAGGTATTGATTGATGCTTCTCATGTTTCCAGATATTCTCTGTGATGGGAAAAAAGCCATATTCCCCTAAAGTGGCAATTGTGTTAGATATCAGCAAGTACATCTCTTTAATGAATTCAAAGCCTCATCCTTTTTTTTTTTTTTTTGAAGTGTCTCTTTCTATGTTGTCATATAAAAATAGATAGATGATATGTACAATATATTTTTTCTCCTGAAGTGATTGAGATATCACAATCAAAATTTTCCTTTCCCTCTCTGAATTCGTTCAATAAAGTATATCACAGCTGCAGTCACAAGAAGTCATGCTGGATGACTGTACCTTTAGTGATTACTTCACATCTGCCCATAAGCATGAATAAATGTGGTAGTCATGGGTGTTGATGATAGTCTTGGTTGAATACGTTAGAAATATTTAAGCATTATATAAACATGACTGACAAAAATAAATGTATCTGGATAGCCCTTAACGTTTTAAATCCTGTTCATAGTCAAATGGCAGTTATCTAATTTATGGCTAGTTTTATAAAAGTGAGGAAAGAAAAACATGAGTGTGTAATATGGGTCTGAATCTTGAAACTCTATAACAGGGCCTCCAAAGATCAGAGTGCAGTTTTAAAAACATAGGAATAAATTACTAATGACATCGCTAATTAATACACAGTGTGAAGCACCTCTCACTCCCTGAATAACGTAAAATATATGCTCTAAAGAGTTACTCGTGTAGATTTTAAATTCATTGAACAGAATTTGTGGAAATGGTATTTGTATTTTACAAGTAATAGCTTGGAGCCAAGGCAAAATTTGGAAATAATTATTTGGATTTTTTTTTTTTTTTAATGAATGGCTTAAGAACCTAGGGCAGCAACAGGATAAAAGGAACTGACAGCAGTCCTGGAAATTTTTGGAGCCTGCATGATTTCAAAAATGAAGCTTGTGCTGCATCAGCACTGATTTTTTTTATTTACCTGCACAGACCACAAAATTAGTTGAATTATGTAGACAAATGACCACATACCTCAGAAATCTCATCTGAGTAATGGGTGTAATGATACATTTTCCGTTGTGATGTACTTTGATATTCTTTGGAACATATGCTACATAAAGACTAGATATTCAGATATAGATGCTATAGACATAGATATATAGATATCTGTATCTGTCTCATCTGAGTAATGGGTGTAATGATACATTTGCCCTTTGTGATGCACTTTGATATTCTTCGGAAAATGTACTACATGAAGACTAGATATTCAGATACAGATACTATAGACATAGATATATAGACAGATACTCAGATATCTCTATAGAGAGATATATAGACAGGAATAATTTAGCAGAAAAAAAATCTACAAAAAATAGATCAAGAATTCTCCACAAAAAGTAGCTGGATGTGATGGATGAAGGTTTAGCTACTTTTCAGAGTGACAGATAAGTAATGAGGTTGAACTGCTGTGATACTGTCTGGAAACAGAATAGATGGCGTTCTTAATAGGCTCAAATTGATTCTTAATAGTTCAGACCATCTGCTGAAACTGTGGAATAATAGAAGTAGTGCTTTTATTATGACCTTCATCTAAAGCATGCTAAACACTCTGGGAAGGTATGTGGACATTTTTAAATCTACGTTTTGGTTGGACAGTTTGGAAAAAGTAATTTGCACAGGGTTTGACGGGCAACCTCTGGCGTGGTTGGTATAAAAGCAAACTCAGTGAGGTTCCATCTCTGTCTTGCAGGTGCTTAACAATTTCACCATGCATTTAAGCCATTTCCTCGGAAGCTAAATGTGTTAAAGAACACATAGAGAAAAATGTAATAATAATAATAATAATAATAGTAATTAGTAGTAGTATTTGGAATAGTGTGTGTGCATGTATGCATATACAATATCTTCTCATGCAAACTCTGGTTACAGAGTTCAGAGGTCACTGTATCGTCAAACTCTGAATGGGGACCATTTATAACAGCATATTCTGCTCTAGACATGCATAGTGATAACAAGATGCGCTAAAGTTGCGAAGTTCTTCCTTCAGGAGGGGTATTTGTCTTGAAGCAGGATAAACAAAGCACACAGCTGCAATAAACAAGAGGTGAAGAGAGTACTATAACATACAGAGATAACAGAACCTAAGACCAGGAGAGATGCTTCGACTTAAGCATGTCTCCTATTCATGTCCATTATGGAATAGCTTGAAAGGCGTAAAATTGGCAGGAATCCTGGTGTATCTGGAAGCTGATCACAGAAACATCTTATCTACATGGTATGCGTTACTCCATCTAACATTGATATATAGCCTTGGGGGTTTTTTATATGGAGATATTTTCAAGGATATTCTTTCATTTTGGCTGTAGTACATGAAGCCCTATTAAAGTAGAAACTTGGATTAACATACCTCTTTTTTAATTGTGCAGTGCAAGGTGCAATAAGCTCCTCTTCTGTGATAATATAAATACTGGCAATCAAATAAAGAGACTACAGATACTTGTGTTGAAGGGCTACTTCTACCATGTTTAGTATTCATACAGCCCTTTGCATTTTTGGTAGTGATTTGGGTAATTGCCTTGCTCCGTGCCCAGTTTCTATCTGCAAATACCCATTTCATCAAAGGCAGAGATTTGTTTGAGACTTGGTGTGGTTAGTGATGTAGAGGTAAAAAGAAGTGAAGACCATCAAAATTTATCTCAAATGATGATTATAACTTATTGACTGTTGCAACACACATTTTAATGCCATGGAGCAGAAGTCAGGGACTGGAAACCTTTTCTTTGGAGCTGGTGTAAAGAGAACAAGCGTTTCTCCTTGGTTATTGGAAAAGAAGCACGAAAGACCAAATTTATCCAATCCAACACATGTCCCATTGCAGCAGAAAAGAAACAAGGTGTCAATAAGGTGGCAGAGTGCTCGTTGAAATCCAGTGCTGAAAAGACATTGTTATAAGTCAGGAAAGAGGGGATCTCCTCCTTTCTCTGCTCTAGAGCTGAGTCAGTTACTTGTCCTCTCTGCCCTGTAGTTTCTCTGTTCCCGCTGGGTGCATAGCAGTATTTATCTAAAGAGAGTCTGAGATACGATTTATTAGTATTTCCAGCAATCTTTCAGATTCCTGGGAAGCTGGGATGTGGAAATACATCAGTCTTTTTAAACGATGTCCTAGTTCAACACAAAAATAAAGCAGGTTTTCCACTAGGTGGGTAGAAGTTTGTACAAAGATCTGTGTTTTGAAAAGGGAAGAAAGGCTGGACCACTTGGCCTTCAGATCTGGTGATCTGAAGCTGTATCAGCACTTCCAGAGAGGAAATACAGCAATCTCTTCAAAATAGCAGAGGGAAATGCAGTATTAACTAAAGGCAATTGGAACCAGCAGTATTCTTCACAGTGATAGTGGTTAATCATTAAAACAAGCGGCCAGGGGAAGTGGTGAATTCTTCATCTTTTGATGTATTCAGGATTGAAGGCCTCTCTGGAGGAAAGATTTTAGACAAAAATTATTGGACTCAACAAAAGAGTAACTGGGTAAGAATTAAAGCTCTATGGCATATAAAAGATAGATGATCTACTAGTCCATCTGCTGGTGTGATTCATTTCACACAACTTTGGATGTCTAAAGTTAGATGCCTAAGGCTGAACCAGTCACCCTGGGCTTCCTTTTTCAGTCAACAGTAAGAAATAGTCATCTCCGGGGAGCAGTCCATTTGATGTGTCTTAGATGTCTCTTTTAGTGCAATGAGAATTGCCCTCTGGGGTAACTGTTCCTCTCCGTTGACTATCAAGGAAGCCCATGGTGACTCATTCACATTCAGGCATCTCATTTTTAGACGTCCAAGGAAAGACTCATCCCTCTGTGGGACACGTAGGAATTGTGGAACAGCAGCCCTTAATTTATAGGACAAGAGACTTGTTTCATGGTAGTACTTGCTTTACATCATTTGTCAGTCAATTACTGCTTAAGCCGTATTCCCAGGCTGGTGAAGAATTTTGTGCTTTGAAAGGAGGAGCTAAGAATATCACTTATTTCTTTAGAGACACAGATCTGGGTAGAGGTAGACCAAATCCAGTTCCAAGTTACTCTGGTATACTCTCTCCGCAATCTGATAGGTTTTGGTGAAATTGCCATGCCTTGCATCTTAAGAATAAAAGCAGAAATGAGCAATTTTGAAAGGATTAATCCAACTGCCTTAGCAATTTGGTTCTTGCTGTGTAAGCAATGATCAGATGAAGGGAAGATCTGGAAAAAATGCTATACATCACAGAGCGTTTATAAAGCCAAGACTCTTGAGAAAATCCTTGTTGAGCATGTGAAGACAGTGTTAAAAAAACTTTCATCGTTCATTTCTTCCTGTCCAGTAGTCTTCCCGGCGCTGCTCCAAATTCACTTCATCACTTGGTGTTACTTGGTTTAGACCTGTGCCTTTTGTGTATCCTGTTAGTAGCAGACTCCTGTGTACTGTATCCAAGTTCCTCAAGTCTAGCCCTGTCACTCAAGACGATGAGCTTGCCATCATGCTAGAGATGTGCTCCAAGCTGCTTCGGGCAATACTCAGCCCACATCTGAGGTGAGCAACTGTGGTGTTTAACATAGGGGCTTAATCACCTTAAATGCCCTCCCTTGTCAAGGGGTGGGGTGGGAGCCTCTGTCGAGTTCCCCAGCACAGGAGAGACTGTCATTGTCTTTCTATGGACCACAGCGAGGGAGATGTCTCCTAGATTCCTCAGTCATGTTCCCACTGCAGGATGGCTTGGATTGGCAGTGAAGGTTGACCTTGAACCACATACTAGCTAGGAAGCTTTGCAGTGCATCAGTGAGTAGATACAGGATTCTCAAGGCACAGTGAGTTTATTGCACTTTCTATAATTGCAAAGAAGTCAAGTATGACCATACAGCAAGTCTTGGTGCCTGCCAGTTGCCTGTTCTCAGCCTGCTTTCTCCTGGTCAGTTTTCTTCCTGGATAGTTACTCTTGGGTGTCCGACAGCTGCTGCCATCCACTTAAACAATGGCAGAGCAATCCTGGCGTATCTCACTGGTTTGATAAATTTGAATTTCAGAAGCTCTGTGAAGTAGAGGGGCTGTGTAAACATGTGTCATTGCAGACGCCAAGCCCAGATTGGGTCTCTGCACCACTGATCCTGAAGATAGCAATATGTTGCCTATGCCACTATGCATGTGCAGCCTGATATGTGGAGCAGTAATGGTGGAACCAGATGGCACGGGAAGGAATGGGATTGTCATTACTACGCATCTCTTTTTGATTCTTCGCCTATGCAATTTGCAGGCTCCTGTGATACTGTGCCACAGGCTGTTCAGCCATTCTTCGGTTCCCACTCCCTGCTGCAGAGAAATCTGATCCTCTCCAATTATGGGGGACATAATACTCTTGACACATCCAGCTGTTGCTGGCAATGATGGTATGTGCACTACCTCAGTCACTGGTGATTTTTCTGTCTGTAGCAGCCACTCCCAGGGTGCCCATGGAAAAATGGTTGTTGAGGTGGGTGTTAACCTGCTGCTTCCCTTGGAGGCATGAATCTTACTGCGACTGACTTTTCTGTGCAAAGGTTGCCTGGGGGAAAATCACTGTACACTGACCTGAACTATGAATAAAGAGGAAACTTTGCACTTTTGGAGCTCACGCATGCTTTCCCCCGTAAAAATTCACCATTCCATTAAGCTGAGGCCTTTTAGTGCAGTTTTCTCTCCTGCATGATACATTCCCTTTGACGTCAACAAGAGCTTCACTTGTGGCACAGGTGCAGAAAATGCCTAAGGGGTCTCTCCAGCAGGAAATAAACACCTGAAGCATTTAGAGTGACCTGTGAAACTTTGACTTCGAAGGGACATTTGTTTTTTCCCTCTTTGCCAGTGCTCATTATGCTCTGATGGTTGTCAGAAGTGCAGAAACCTCTTTATCTCTGTAACCCTAATTTTTTTTTTTTTCTCTCCTGGAAAATCTTTTAAACTTGTTTGGTTTTAAACTGGGCTCATTCATGTTTTCAGTCACTGAGGTTGTACCCTTCTTCCAAAAAAAATGGAAACTGGAAAAAGTTAGTAAGTTTCATTACCTGCCTTGAGGATATGAAAGTGTGTGAGCAACCATCACTATCCCTCTTCAAGGAGTAGTTCAGGAAGTTGAAATCTTGGAGATACCAACATGCACATGGAAACATGTACCACCATTCAGACTTCTTCATGACCTGAGATGCTTTCTCATTGCTAACTATTTTGCTGACTCAGGTGCATCCCTGCTACCATACTGTGGGAAACATTTACTAAGATAATAATAGCTTTCACCCTGTGACGATGCGTGTGTCCTGTGAGATGCTAACAACATCTTCAGAGATGCAGAACGTCTTCCAAGGTCCAGGAGGTGCTTGACACTGTCTTGTGATTTTTCAGCTGAGTGCCTTATATCCAGAGCCTTTGCTACACCTGGAGTACAGAATTGAGAGCAGCACCAGAGAAACAAGAAACATTTAATTTCATCACTAAATGAATGGGTTCATATTCAGAAAATTAACTCTTATAATAAAAATGTAAGGATCTAAACCCTTTTCCCTTACTGCTAATGGAAGGTTGAATTCAGCAAAAGCCAGTCTTCATTCACTCAGAAGATCTTCCTAGATGAGTAAATGAGCTGTTGTCTTTTAACTCTTGAGATTTATTAAACTTTGGAACACAGGAATTGTTACACCAGTCAAAGTCTTATTAATGTCTTATTATGAGCTTCCAATTACCGACCTTATCAAACACCAGATGCTTCAAAGGAGCGTACAAGAAACAATGTAGTAGACAATAACAGTATTTATCATTTGCTCAGAAGTAAAATAGCTTCTTATCCACCTCCCCTGCTCAGTGTTTGCCTTATATCTTGAGACATGACAGTTTATATCTTATTACACATACATATTTTAAACTGACAGCAATGTACAAAAGAATGGGCTGGGATTTGGGAAGTCTGAATGAGATTGCAGGATTATGCTCTGATTGGAAGGGTGGCATAGACCAAATGGCATCATCTTTCTGCACCTCCGTTTCCCCACCTGAATGCCATGGAAGACCTTGACATTCATGAGGTTACTGAGATCTATGAACTAAAACTGTGATAGAAGAGCAAGGGAAGGTTAAGTGAAAAATCTGACTTGTATCTTAAATATGAGTAATTATTACAAGGAGTGCCTAAGACAGCGAGAAGTTAAACCAATTCAAGAGAACACAATGTGCTGTTCTCTTTTTTGGATTGTGTACTCCAGGCACTTGGCAGGGCTTGTGTGCAAACTGATGGGTGTGCAACCAATTTGGCTGTTTCTCCTGTGCAGTCTCTTCAGTGCAAACCCTCTGCTTATTTGGATGAAACCTTCACTCAGCAGGGAGAGAAGTGCACTAAAAACTGAAAGAAAAAATCCCTCGGGCGGTTGCTTCTGATCATACTATTCACTGTTATTTTTATTTTGAAAAGAGGAACACAGAAATACAAACAGAAAGTCCTTGTTCTGTTCTTCCTGCAGCCAACCTGAGAATCTGTCTTTTGTCCTTTGCAAAGAGTGAGTTAGGAAATGAATGACATCTGAAGACAAGAAGTGGGTTGCTCAACCCAGATTTTGTTTGAAGGTCACCTTGCAGTACTCTGTGGTTCAGAGATGTTTTTATTACTCCTCTTTTAACCTTCTTTTTTTTCTTCTTCTTCTCTTCCCCCCTTAAGCTAAACAACAAGTTATGAAACTTTGTGGTTTGCTTGTTCTTAATGTGAGTATTGAAAAATGATAACATGCCGAATGCATGTGACAGAGCGTTCCCTCCTCCCACTCCCAGCTCCCTCCCTGTCAGCTGCTGTGGCTCTTCATTGCGTTTAACCGCTCCCAGCTTTCAGAATATATTGGTTTCCGTTCTCAGACTTTCTTTGTCTTTTCTTGCAGCTGTTTGTTTCACGGTGTGGTCAGTGTTTGCGGAGTAGATCAAACCCACCTCTAAGCTCTCGTCTTCTCTCTTCCCCCTCTTTGCCGCTGCAAAGGTCACATAGCTGCTGGGGTTTCTGTGCTCACACCGGGAGGTATCAGGAGGGAGAAAGGTAAATCATTAATAAAGGACAAGTGAAGCAAACTGCAGAGTAGCAGGCTCTGGTTCTACACCCTGTCAGAGGGCAGGAGACTCAAACTGAGCCTTAAAGAGCTTTTTATGTGTATTTAGGAAGGTGATGGACAAATGTGCAACACAATTAAAAGCACCCACTTGCCAGTTGAAATGGGAAGTGACTCAGTAATGCTTCAGGCTTCTATGTTTGGTTTGGGGGTTCTTTTGCTTTGATTTTAATGAGGCGGTGTCCAATATGGTGGAGAAAAATAGTCTTTATATTTTTATTTTCTATATATATTCTAAAATACTCATGCAATATCTTGCATCTCTTGTGAAAGGCATTGAACTCTCAGGTACCACTTGAGAGAGGATACCCACAGTCTTCTGCAGTGGTATACCAAAAAGGCAATATTTGTACGTATATCCTCTTCTGGGCAAGGAATTGCAAACTCAAAGTACAAATAAGCTTTCATAAAACAAGCTATCATTTTACGTGATAGAAGCCAGATTTGGACAAAACCAAATTTAAGAGCTTAGGTTAAGCACAAAGTGTAGACATGCCTTAATTTAGAGTTTCCCAGATTAGATTTCATCCCACTGCAGTGTAGTCGCTGCACCTAGAGAAAGACACAGCACTTCCAACAGCTGCCAGGGGAGTGTCAAATAGAAAGTGCTTCTGCCCCGGTGTGACTTGAGCATAGCTTCCTTTGGAATATTCCACTGTAAATTCACCAGCCCTTACAGAATAATTTGGTGGGAGAGCTAAATATCTGTTTACTGCACGCGTAAGTTTCTTCACAAAACACAAGTGACTTCATAGATTTTTTTCTTTTTCCTTTTGAATGGAAACTCCTCGGTAGAAGTGGGCCTTATGTACTGCATTTCAGGGGAGAAATGTGCTCACAGTCCTCCTTACAAACAGCACTTATGAAATATCCCACAGAATTATTCATATATTTTTGGAGTAGTTCAGTAATTTTGTGAGAGTACTTTTCCCTTTTCAGAATGGTTTCTGAATGTTGTCTAGCAGTTCAGCGTCCCAGCCAGGAAAAGCATGTACGGGACAAATGCTTCTCATAGTTTATAAGGTGCTACAAAATCTAATAAAAATTGAATAGAAATATTAAATATTCATTATACTTTCACAACTGTCTTGAGAGACAGCAAAAAGCATCAAAACATTTCATTCAATAGCCTCTCAAATATATGCATGCAGTCTGTTGTTTCAACAACATCAAAAAATGTGTAGCAACTCTGGTTTATCCACAATAGTAATCTAATATTATAAATATTTACACGAAAAATAAATACATAAGCCCAGATATACTCATTTCAGATTCTTGAAGGATATTAAAATGAGGGTTGGACTAGATGACCCACAGAGGTCCCTTCCAACCCCTACCATTCTGTGATTCTGTAAAAAAAAGAAGAAGGAAGAAAAAATATAGAGTTGAGAGGGGGAACAGCACTGTAGGTATTTATAAAATACTGCCTTTCTTGGCCCTGGCCTTTAGTTTTCTATTGCAGGTAGTACTGCTGTCTTCTGAGTGCTACATATTCTATACAATCAATAATAAATGGTGTGCCATCAAAAAACATGAGAGTATATGTGTCAGGAGTCCGGGTAGTATCTTTAGAGTAGTTGTGACCGCAGAAGACATGAAATATGGGCATCTTATGCACTGGCTAATCCCCTTGAATGTTCCTAAAGAAGAAAACAAAGCGGGAAAAAAACCTCAAAGAAATCAAGCTTAAGTCTCTGTCAGTAGTCCCAGGAGACAAAGTCTTACCCTAAAAACGTGACCACTGTAACCCAGTCCATGAATCACGGCATTTAAGCCTGAAGAGTCACATTCCATGTTGACACAGACCTTCAGTAGTCCCATTAAATGTAATGGTGTTGCACAAGATGTAAATCACTGTAAAATATGAAGCCTGATCTAATTTCTCTCTGAGATGAATTACTTCAAAGCCATTGTTTCTTATTTCCTTCCCTTCTAAAATCCTAGTAAAATAAAATTTTTGAAAACAAATTATTTTCACTATCACTACTTTTCAAAGAAAAGCTGCCACTAACTCACTAAGCATTTTCAGATTAGAATTTAGAACACAGAAAGAGGTTTGTTGTTTGAGACTTTAGGATAGCATTGGGGTTTACTGGACAACAAACTCATGGCTGGAAATATTTTAGCAGCGAACTAAACAGGTAAGTACAATAAACATTTGTATATATTGGAGTATATTGGAAAGTAATATATGTGTTCGGTGAAGAGCTAGTGGTCCATTGCATTATTTCCATGGTAATTAGAAGGCAAATGACATTTCTGGTGCCAAAATTTAATTATGCTTGTTAATATTCAGTAGGAACCATTGCATATATTGCACGAAGGTGGCCTGAATGGCCTGAAAGGCCCTTCCAAATGTAATATTTATGACTCAGTGAGTGGTGGCTTTCAAGGCACTAACAAGTAATGATAATACCAATAGTTGCAACAACCGGTATACATGTCTCTGTATGATGAATAGGAATGAAATACAGTAAGTCTACTTGTCTTTGGCTTTTTATTACTTCATCTGCTGTTCTTAGAAAGATGCTGGTTTACCTACCCAGTACCAAACAAAAAAAAATGAAAAAAAAAAATGCCCTCCAAATCTTGACCATCTTGTTTCCACACAAGTACATGTAAAATTGCAGCGAGCAATGTTCTGCCTTGTACAAATAAGATTTGTTAAAATATATTAAACTGTCACAGAGCTTATGTTTTTAAACCATCACAAAGTTAGGGGCTTTCTAACACCACATAAAAGGTTGTTTACAGAATCACAGAATGGCAGGGGTTGGAAGGAAACTCTGTGGGTCATCTAATCCAACTCCCCTGCCGAAGCAGGGTCACCTACAGCAGGCTGCACAGCACTGCATCCAGGCGGGTCTTGAATATCTCCAGAGAAGGAGACTCCACAGCCTCCCTGGGCAGCCTGGGCCAGGGCTCCATCACCCTCAGAGGGAAGAAGTTCTTCCTCATCTTCAGCTGGAACTTCCTGTGCTTCAGTTTGTGCCCATTGCCCCTTGTCCTGTCGCTGGGCACCACTGAAAACAGTCTGGTCCCATTCTCTTGACACCCACTCTTCAGATACTTATAGGCATTTATAAGATCCCTTCTCAGCCTTCGCTTCTTCAGGCTAAACAAGATGAGCTTCCTCAGTCTTTCCTCATAGGAGACATGCTCCAGTCCCCTAATAGATGCTCCAGTCCCCTAATAGATACTCCAGTTCCCTAATAACTACTACATATAGTAGTTTGACAAAACTTGTGTCAAAAGATACTATGGTAGGTTTTCTTCCATACAGAAGGCTGCCCCAGGTTACCACTGAAGGTATTAAATAATGGCCCAACATATTTTTCCTTACAGAACCTTTTATAATGACCATGTGGTAACTGAGGCACGTGGTATTACGGGAATGGTGGGTCAGATATCCCTGTGTAACTGAAAAAGCACTAAATGTCCTCAGAGCTGTTTAAAACAATCCAAAAATAGTTCATCTGTAACACAGGTGGATAATCAGAGTACGGGTGTTGTGTGGTGGTTTATAGATTTCGTCAGTATGAATTTGGGATGACTTGCATAACTGATTCATGGCCTCATCACCCATGATTAATGTGCTATAAAGTTACAGGAATGAAAGCCTCTCACAGGCACTCCGTGAAGCAGAGGCCCTGCAGAAAAGAGCAGTATGTAACCGTGTAATTAAAAGCTGTACCATTAATCTGTTTGTACAAATGGACTGAATCAAGGTCACGCTCACAAACTCATCAAGTCATGAGATCTTTCAGGTTCCTGTCTTTGTCAGTGTTCTGTTTTTATGTCATTTACTATATAGACTTATTATATAGCTTATATAAACCAATGTGATTACTTAAAAGCTCACACGCATAAAAATTCGGGGAAATATTGACAGTTACTATGCAGATCCTCATGCATGTTAGTTTGCTCTTCTTGTATGAGTGATACTATTTCAGCTGCTTTTTATTGCCCTTCCCATTACTCCTGAGGGGCAAGGGGTGAAAGCAGTTAATTCAGTTAAATGTGCGTGTCTCCACTGTATTCAGATAGTCTGAGCAGACCTGAGCCAAAGCAGACCTCTGTTGTTGTAGGCGGGTCCTGCTCCTTGGAGTTTATACGCTAAAGCCAAAACAGGGGTATGCAGCAAGAGAAGGGAAGGATTATTATTTCTCTGTATTTTTGGACAGAAAGCCACAGCATTTGGGACAGCAGTTTGCAAAGTCTCAACAACTTCTAATGCTGCTTTTATGCTTAGACTCAAGCCATACCCATGGACCTCTAGAGCACAAGTTAGGTTTTTCTTTGGTCTAATCACCCTGTGGAAGTGCCTCCTTTTCTCTCTTACTGATCACTGAAATGCCTCTGGATGACTGCCCACTGTGTTCCTAAATCAGACATCTTGACTAGGGAGTGAGCCCAGCTCCTGTTAAGTCCACTTTTAAATGCCTAAATAGAAGCTGACCTCTTCTGGTGTTTTGGCTGGTAACGACCAAGTTCAGTGCCCAAAGTCAAAGAGGGTATAAGAGAATAAGAGGAAATAAGAGGTCTTCTAAATACCTGTGCGGTGTCTTAATAACAAAACCCTCTTTCCTCTGAATAAGCTTTTTCTTGTCCTTCGCGCTTGATTTTCCAGTAGGTTAAATACGCTCCTTTATCAATACTTTAGCAGCACTTACCAGTAGTAGATCCACTCTGACTGGGAGCAGCAATTCACTGATTCTTAATGGAGATTCCTTCGTTTTCCCTTGACAGGGAGGGTGATAGCTAACATACAACTGCTTTAAACTTTTACATATTTAAAGTATTGCAAGCACTTGAGAGAAGATGAGGAAGGAGCAGTGGTAGTGAGAAGCAAACCTCATGCTGGCTCACAGTCAAGAGCCCCCTCTCTAATTTCAGATAGGTCCAAAGGACTGCCCTACCATACTCGGAAGAAAGGCTAATGCCTGAGATTGTTATACTCACAATCCTGCCTTGTCATCTTTATAAATCTCTCTCTGAACACAGAGGATGAGCATCCTAGGGGGATTGTCAAAATGCTTTTTTGTATGAATGCTTCGTTCAAAAGGAAACAGAGCACAGTGAAGTGGCCATGAAGAAGAAACTGTCTGAAGGTTTGCCTTATGAAAGATTAACTTACATTCTGCAGTTTCTCCACACACATCCTCCCCCTTACAAAGGCTGTTTTTAATGCCTCATGTTTTAAATGCACACTGTTTAATTATTTATGCATCCTGCGCTGTAATTTCTGTGTTTGGAACTTTTGCCATGACACTAACCTTTTTATTTCACACCACTGAAAGCCCACACTGCGTTGTGTATAAAACAGCATCTAAAGGTCCCCTGGAGAATGCACGCAGCAAGTGTGTAAGGCCTATTTAAACATGTGTGTGAGATGGGTTATTTGCTTGATTGCTTTGACTGGTAAGTCAGGGAGCATGGCAAACCTAGCAGCATCCTGACTAAATGGTTTCAGACCCAGTTTGGAAGCCGGCAGGTGTGGCTTCTGTAGTGGGTGGCATTTTGGCCTCTCTTCTCTGCTAGTGTGTCTTCCTTTTTCTCCATTCTGCCTTTATTACTTGAATGGAAGGGCTTTGTCACAGATTTTTTGCTGTGGTGTTTGTTTTTTGTTCTTTGAATTTTTTTACAGTGGTTACAATAAAGCACATCCACTCCTGTTTTGAAAGTTCAGATAATCACAGAGCAAATAATGGGCAACCTGCTCTAAGTGGAAAGGACAATCACAGGAGTCTGGAGCATTGCTAGCAAGTCTTCTGCTATCTAGGACTGATTCTTGTTACAGGCTCTGATAATGCGTAGACCGTGCCCTGGATTAATGTGCCTACATTTATAACTCAAGGAAAGTCAGGAGTGGGGTCTTTATAAGATCCTTATGCTGTTCGAGACTTGTTAAAGATGTGCTTATATGAACATTGAAGTGCAGGTCCAGCAGCTCAGTGTAGTTACTGAAATCCGCCCTTGCTCAACATTGCATATCCTTGGTTTTGCCTCTTCTGACCATCAGAGATTTCTCAGACCGGTATCAGAGTATCCCTTTTTTTCATTATGTGCAATAAAATTCTGCAAGCACCAGAAACTCTGGGATTATTGCAAAAACATGGAAGGGAAGAATGGGAAACATGACTAGATCACCTTGATGTCTCTCTGCCTATCATTGTACAACTGTTCCCAGTAGCATTTTCTCCATTCCCTATTATTTTTTCTAGTCCTACGTGTTCAAAAAATGGTTTCCTGTTGCATTTGTAGGAATATATATAACTTAACACATGTCACTGTCAGCAGGTTCTAGTATTAAGCCTGAATTTCCTTTCATTTCATCCCTTTCCTCCTCTTTGTGTTATGAAAAGCCATCCATCTCCTCAGCTGTTGATAGCACAGCACTGGGACCGAGAAGGGGAATTTTGCTCAGGCTTTTGTTATTCAATGGGCTCTGTTTTACAATGGAGACTACGCTGGCACTATCCATTACACCTGCACTTGAATATAAAGATTATCTTAAAGGATAGATGCCTTTAAAGTTCAGTGTTGAACCCCTGGGGAGGAAAAGTTTCTAGATTAAGTCAAATTTGACTTTATCTGGGAGTATATTGCAATCAAACATTGTCCCTTTTCCATCTGCAAAGTAATCTGCAGAATCTGGGCAAGTTTTCTCCAAGAGAGATGTCATGGCCTATTGCGAAATATCTCCTCATTTTCCAAAACACTCTTGTAGCTCAGTGTTTCCCATACATGGAGTCCCCTCTCCACAGCACACAGCAGTAACGATAAGCGCTCTTTATATAGTGTCATGTGGGGTTTTTTTCTTTTTTTTTTTTTTTATTTTTTCATTTTTACAAGAAAATGGGATCAGGCATTTTGAAAGCACTGGTGTTTATTCCGGGAGAAATCCGTCTAAGAGAAGTGAACCGTCAACACCTACTTCTCAATAAACAACTGTCAGAGTTTTGAGTAAATGAGGGCTGCATGTGTGGGTGTGTGTGTCTGTTGGTTATTTAATTACTCCATGAGTCTCCTTGTATCCCTAGTAACCTTCATGTTTTCATTTGAGTTACACCATAGCTTTGCAGTTATTTTCCCCAAACCATTGCTGGTTCTGAGACAAGATTGTTAGACAGCACCCTGGCTTTGTTTGCTGCCTGTGTTACTGTAGTGTGGGCAGAAAATTTAAACAGGCACCTATGACCCCTCTTGTGTGTTTCAGAAGCAATTTTGTGCTGCTCTGATGCCTCTTGGGCTCTCTCACTAACTCCTGCATTAAGCCGTGCTCTCCTGGAAAGGCCAAAATTTACTTCTTTCCCATTAGCATATATTGGCTAGAAGGGAGAAATTTTAGCTGTTTTGTTCAGTTTATCAACAAAAAAACACTGTTGCATTAACTCTTGCTGCTTGCCTGACGAAAAAGTAGGCTTGTCTACTGGTCAGGGGTGCTACTGCCAGGTAAATCCACCTACCAGTGTGGAAAGATGTCTCATCCAGGTCCTGGGGTTGCTGCCCTGGTGAGAGTGGAAACTGGATTACTGGAGCTTAGACCAGGTGACCCACTCCCCATATTATCTTGGAAAAGGGTTCTTATTAAGTTACGTGTTTTGTGATGGAACAGGACCTTCAGAGAAGGTAATGAACTGAGAAGGTCAAAACTTCATTATTTCATCCACTGGTTTTTTTTGATTTTCAATCAATGCTTTTCAACCTGTGTTCCTTTGAGGAAATAGCACAGACACCCTCGTTTCAGCATGACCTCACCTAGAATTGGAAAAAAACACTGAAACATCTTCTTTACTGAAATCATGATTTGTATAATACAAGTAGTTAGAAGCCTCTGCTAAATCTGTGGTTCAGTTTTTTCCTAGAACCACACCACAGAATACTGTCCACAGATGTATCAAAGACCTTGGATTGCTGAAGTCAGTGGCAGACACAAGAACACAACAACGATCTCCAAACTCCTAGATCAGTTAGACAGTGCTTACTTCTACAGTGCTACTTGTTTTCCAGGTAAAACAGCTAGAGGTGACAAGAATGATAAATTGGTGATAGAAAGAATCACAGAATCACAGAATCATAGAATGGTTTGGGTTGGAAGGGACCTTTAAAGCCCATCTAGTCCACCTCCCCTGCAATGAGCAGGGACGTCTTCAACTAGATCAGGTTGCTCAGAGCCCCATCCAACCTGACTTTGAATGTTTCCAAGCATGGTGGGTCCACACCTTCCCTGGGCAACTTGTTTCAGAGTTTCACCACCCTCGTTGTAAATAATTTCTTCCTCAGATCTAGTCTAAATCTCCCCTCTTTTAGTTTAAAATCGTTACCCCCTTGTCCTACCGCAGCAGGCCCTGCTAAAAGAAGAGGGGACATGAGTCCTCCAAAGGACGCCCAAGTAAGGGCCAAGGCTTGGTGCAGCATCAGTGTGGTCAAAATCCACTGACCATCTGGGTGGTGAAACTCCTACTCCCCACGCTCAGGTTAGGTGTCGAACATCAGACAGTGCTCTCTCCCTAGCACTTTTCAGCATGATACATTATTTTTACCCCTCTGCTGAACCTGAGGAACAGTGACCAAGAGTCAAAACCCCAGCTAGAGCACAGTATGCCTACCTCAAACCACAATTAATCACAACAGATGAAAGCCTTTCTAGTCTCAGAGCCATTGTCTGTGCTTGATCGAGAGGGCTGAGTAATGTGCTGCTCTATAAAAGTGTGGTGCTGAGACAAAGCCTCTCTGCAAGCACCATAAATGGAGCAGAGGTGCTCTTGTTGGAAATAACCTGTAGAAGAAGCAGGAGCAAGGGATGCCCAGAGGCAGACGCTGGGGGTGTTCTGTGAGCAGCGTGGTGCTGGCCCAGTTGCACTCTTCTTGTGGTCAGCGGCCGTACTCTGTGGTTAACAGAATATCCGTAGCTTGAGATTCTACTGATGAGCAAATCTCAAAAGACTGAGTAAAATTTGAATAAGAAGCTAGACGTGTGGTCATCTAAAGAGCATGACAAGCTTGAATTCCAGTAACGAATTTTCTCTGTTTTCAAATGCCCATTTCTACAATGTGGCATTTTGAAGGATATCACAAGGAGACGTTAACTTCAGTTAACTTACAGAAAGATTGGGTTTAAATCTTAATTGCGTGCGTAAGTTTGTTGTTTGTTTTTGTTGTCAAAATACTTGCTGTGCCTGGGAACAATGAAGAAAAGGCATGGAGACTGTGGTGTACCCGAGATTATCTTTTTATTCTTCCATGGTTTACCTCAAAAAGGAAAGAGAAATCTTTCATTCAAGAACAATTCAAATGAAGACGTTGTGATGTTATAGCTTGATGGTGAGGAATGAAAACTTCTCTCCTTCAGGCAAGAGGGATGGCATTAGGCAACCCCCCCAAAAAATAATGATTTACTGTATTCAAAATCTGCTTTCAAAGAACTTCATGATCTCTATTCAAAAAAGAAAAAGAAAAAGAAAAAGAAAAAGAAAAAGAAAAAGAAAAAGAAAAAGAAAAAGAAAAAGAAAAAGAAAAAGAAAAAGAAAAAGAAAAAGAAAAAGAAAAAGAAAAAGAAAAAGAAAAAGAAA
>Ga0065711_1000959_pt1 | contig 51149 bp, 24 predicted proteins | sample Hoacrofraction12_FD_59098 | JGI IMG/M metagenome (GOLD analysis project Ga0065711, IMG submission 59098) | Hoatzin crop microbial communities from Cojedes, Venezuela - Epithelial fraction 12 v2 (version 2) | ecosystem: Host-associated > Birds > Digestive system > Esophagus > Crop | place... | reverse complement strand
TCTCCAGACAAGGAGACTCCACAACCTCCCTGGGCAGCCTGTTCCAGTGCTCCGTCACCCTCAGAGGGAAGAAGTTCTTCCTCATGTTCAGACGGAACTTCCTGTGCTTCAGTTAGTGCCCGTATGCCCCTTGTCCTGTCGCTGGGCACCATTGAAAAGAATCTGGCCCCATCCTCCTGACACCCACCCTTAAGATATTTATAAGCATTTATAAGGTCCCTTCTCTCCTTCAGGCTTCACAAGCACAGCTCGCTCAGCCTTTCCTCGTAGGACAGATGCTCCAGTCCCCTCATCATCTTTGTAGCCCTCCACTGGACTCTCTCCAGTAAATCACCATAGTTTTCATTTATTGCTTTCTTGATCTGGAAAAGGGACTTATATGTGGTCAAAAATAGTGATATTCTAGGTTCGTTATTTTTTTGTAGGTTTCTTCCTCGAAGCTCTCTCCACCTCTGTCTTCTTGTGTGTCTGGTTTTCGTTAGACTTGTAAAGTACAAGTGGTTCTGCTGCATACTGTGTTGGACAAGCTGTTTTCTGTCCTTAAAACTGCTGTCTCCTCCAGAAACTTGTGTCTCTCTTTCTACTTCCACGAATGACATTTGCAGCCGTTGAATGCTGAAGAAATTTGGTGAGAGGAAGATATTTCTGTAAAGATTATTAGCTTTTTGTGCTCTACACAGAAGCAGACAATTTTGACCATAGAGTTTTGGATATGTTTTAGTTAAACGTCTTAGGTATTAAGTAATGTATATGTGTATGTAGTAATAATATGGTTGTTGTATCTGTTGTAATTTGAGATTTTAAAAGCAAAGTTTGAAGGAAGGAAATTGGGCCAGCTGTTATAAAGAAGGTGTATTTTGAAAAATGGAGAAACTCTTGGTCATGCAGAGACTTCACCATGTTTTACATAGACACAGTAATGATTATGCTGTCACGTAATCTGCTTCTGTATTAATATTCTTCTATGAAGACAATAATTCCTGTGAAGACTGTATGGGAGAAACAGAACAGATATGATGCATCACAGTGAACTGTGACAGAGGAGGAAAGACAAAAATGGTTGGCTACTATTTTGCAAACATTTCGTAAGACAGACATGCAGTTTCAGACCTCCTGGTCCTTATCCTCGAGAGAGATTACCAAAACCTTCAAAAGGAAAGTCTGGAAACTAAATTTCATAATTGTGTTGAATATGGAAAAGCACAGGCTGAGTGGCGGCATTGGTTTTATGCCCCTGTACAACTTGTGCTCCTGGTAATCTCTGCAAGTGGTAACTACTTGTTACCTTGCCTGTCTGTTCCACCTTTTCCTGATTCAGTTGTACAGACAAACCTTTATCTTGATTGTCTGTTGATTATGTAACTTATTTTTACCCAGAACTTATTCATCTCACTAGGCTTGAAGTTTGCAATGTCTCTCTCAGATCAGAAAAAGGGCACGTGTGCCGAAGATTATGTGATTTTTTTCCAGCTGCATTGTTTACCCAATAAGAGTAAATTACCTCTGTTTTCAGACCTTGCATCTCAAAATCATTCCTGGAAACAGTAGCTAGTGGACTCAAGGGATACTGAGCTTTGGCTGATAGTTCGTGTTTGGTAAAGTGTGTTTAATAACTGAGACAAAGACAGAACTGTCATCTGCTTACACACACTGCATAAATCAGACTCTGATAGTTCTGTACTTTCAAATGGTGTTTCAGGTGGACATTTCCCTGAGGTGTGTTTACTGCAGAGTGCACAGTATGTTTTTTTCGTTACCTAGAAGGCTTATAGATTGAGGTTGAATTGCAAGGCAATCAAAATTGTGAACTGTAGAAAGGTATGACCTTCTTCTTTCAGTTTATACAGGTTATTATATTGTAATAAAACACCTTTTTGTCTAATAATATCAGTTACTTGTTTTTACTGCTTTTAGTAATTCAAGAATTGAGATCACCAGGCTGTTTGCTGGTCTTCCCCACTGCAAATGGAAATGAAAAACTTCCTCCCGTGTTACTTATCTGTCTTAGTCTTGGTCTTCCTTTCTCTGGGTGAAATTCTCACTTGATCACGTGCTCACTAAACATCTGGCCATCTTTAAGGCAAAGCAGTTTCCATTTTCCTAAATTGGACTTCATGCATTATGCAAACGTTACTTCATTAGACACTGAGATGAGCTATCAAGCTATATTGTTTGGTCAGAATAATGTAGGCTTGCCTCTCCTCTTGATGCTGGTTTGAAATCAGACTAACAATTTTGGATAAATTCAGTTCACCCAATCATTTTTGCTTGTGATTCAATTAGGGCATACATAGGGATCTAGGTAAATGCAGTCTATGATTCTGTCTCTGTTCCTGAGTTATACTGATACCTATGTGCAATGTGTGAAACAGCATAAATAATAAAAGAGCTAAATTAATCTCTCAGGAAGTGAATGGAACTATGCCAGGCGTAAATTTGAGCCACGTTCTCCTAAAATATTCCACAATGGGAGGCTAATAATAAGACCCAAAGTAACCCAAAGTTCATTTTGGTAGTAGAACATATTGGATCCTCACTGCCTTCTGTCTTTTCTTTTAATTTGCACTGTTGTGGAGATTGCAAAGTGAAACATGAGTAAATTGGGGTATTTCTTCTATGCTGAATGGGGCTGAATAAACAGGTGATGTGTACAGCAGTGAAGGATCTGCCTTGTGCCTAATATTGCGGTATGAATTCCACAGGAGGCCCAGGTTCACACCTGACGTTAATATCTGACTGCATCAACATAAATGGAAATGTGCCGATCTGTGCTAGTCCATAGCCAGCTACTTTCATATTTCTTTTTTCCTAAGTACTTTTCATTGTTTCCAGATTAAAAGGTTAAGTATTAGGAGGGGTTTTTTTACATAATACTGTAATCTAGTATATCATTCTTTTGTTGAGTGTATTTAAAAAAAAAAAAAGAAAAAAAGTGTGCAAGATTGTCTGATTGCACTCACCTGAAAGCTGCTAAGTTTATCGTAATTATTTTCCCTGCAATGTGTTCACGAACTCTCTGGTGTCTGAAACTGTGTATATGTAAATATGTCTGAGCATTTCTTTGCCATCTGGATGGTACTGTAAGAACGATATAAAGAAAAGAAAAGTGAAAACAAATATGGGAAGCCTAGCAGAATGCCTTAAAAAGATAAAATTGGACCTATATTTTGGGAGCTGCCTAACTAGACCAGCACACAAAGCTTTTGACAGACTGAGGCAAAGCTAGATCAGCCATTTGCAAAGAGATAGATTAAAATAAGTTTTCAGGAGTTTCTCTTGGATTTCCAAAAAATCTGGCTAAACTGGTATTGTGTGAATGTGCTAGCTGATGGGAAGAATGATAGATGATTCATCGAATGGTCAATTTGTACTTGTTCTTCAGTTTAGCCTAGATTTATGCATGAAGCTTGTGCTGACATAGGAGTGTTTAGGACTGTCACTTCTTTCAAAATACCTTGCCAAAAAAGCCATCAGCTAGAGTATGGAGTGAAAGTGTTTTGCTCAGAAAGCTCACTGTGATTAGAGAATCAGCAGCTGTACAGCTGTTATGCGTAGTCTGGTCTGGCAGTTGCATTTGGTGGCATTGTGCAAGTAAAACTGTATAAACAGATTGAGAGGGTAAGCTTACTTAGTAGGAAATATATAAACATCAATTTGCTTCTGACACAGAAAAAAACTCCGTACTTTCCTAGGTCTCATGCACTGGGAAAGGCTTTTTTTTTTTTGCTGTTGCTAATGTATCTTAACCTATACTAGAGTAATATCTCTCAAATTTTAACCTCTTCATTGGTCTAGAGTTACAAAGGTCTTTGTAAAACTCTTTGAATAAAATGACAAACAAACTAGCAATCAAAACATTAATTAAATAGAAGTGAGGGACATGCCAAAAATCTTTCAGCTCCTAAATAATTGATCTGATTTATGTTGAGTATCACGTGGAAGCCAAAGTCAGGAACTGGCTTTGAAAGTTCTCTTTCATTATTTTTCTGTCTAATTGAACTGTACAAGGCTCAGCTTCCATTTTTGTTCCAAATCTGAAGCCCTTCCATGGGCTAAACCTCCTGTTATTTTAATTGAGTATTTTCCAGGATGAGATGCAGGACAGGGTCGGTTTTACTTAGGAAACTGTAGATAGTTTTAGCCTTGCCTAGTAATTTGTTCCTGTGTGACTATCCTGGATTATAAAATTACAATAAAATTTGTGAAATAAGGGCATTAAGTACTCGGGATTGATGTTGTAATCTAATTGAACACCTACGTAATATATTTCTTTATAAATGCTGGTTTTCAGCTGAGTATTGTAAAGATTTGTGGTAAACTTTTCAACAGCAGATATCTGTCACAAACTTTTATTTGCCAAAAGCAGTTCAGACGGTTATTTGGCTATTTCTGAAACAAAACTATCAATAAACATTTTTTTCACATTCAAAAGCGAGTGGCCCTCCGCCTCTCCCCAAACTTTACTACCTCTTGCTCATTAGAAAGGACATTAAAGTTGAAGGCTTTGGGGAGTAAGGAGAGAGAGAATGGTGCATTTCCTGTATGTCAGAGATGCCTTCTGTTGTGAAAATCTGCCTGCAAGTCTGTTTGCACATGCCCTGCACGGAAGAATGATTTTAGCAGCTTAAATCTCTGATACCACCTGTGTTGCATATGTTTCAGTCTGAGTGTGGGCCAGATTTCTTGGAGAGCTTACATTTGAGCTACTGCAGCTGGTGTGAAAGAGCAGGATTCTGTGCTCTTGGTGATATTGCTGCACCACAGCAACACGGAGGAGGGAGTTATGCGATTGCAATGGACAAGGGGCTACGGGTCGTGTCAGGTGGGGAGTGCATGAAATAAATGTGAGAAGAACTGATGGAGACATGGGTGTGTAGAAGAGTGTAAAAGACTGAGGACTGAATGAGTGTAATTAATAGGAGTGGACTGAAGAGCTGGGATATGGAGAAATCAGGGTTGGAGGTAAAAAAAGACAGCAGAGTGAAAAGAAAAGGGGGATGCCAGGGAGAACGGATAGGAAAATCTATTAGTAGAGCCTTTATACTGCTCTAAAATCCAAGATGGAATTCAAGGCCACACTCATACTCCTCTTTATAGCTGTGTACAGCCTTGGGTATAAGCATCTTGATTGTTATATTCATATTGTCTATGGGGATGGCTATCAGCTATGAACATAGGGTCCATCTGTTTTGGCTTATCCGGGTAGCTAACTGAGTCACTCTGAAGGTAGAGAGAGTGTGCAGGGAGGGCCAGTGTGTAGCTGGAAAGATAACCACGTGATCTAGGCTTAGGCCTGGATATGCTTAATCTGAAAGAACTGTACAGGTGTAGCCCCAAATTCCTTACCATTCTTAACATTAAACCTTTGTGTAGCCCCAAATTCCTTACCATTCTTAACATTAAACCTTTGTGAAACCCAGTGGCAAACTCTCCTGGTCCTTGAAAGGAGTGACAAGCAAAAGTTTATAGTTACTAGGAACTAAGATGGTCTTTTAGCTCAAACAGATCTTACTGTGATGGAGATATGTTTTGAGATCTGTTTATTTACCTTTGGAAATTATGACGTGGTGGCATGTAACAGGTTATTTTTTATGTAAAAAACTAGGAAAGTATTCATAAAAGTAATATTTAAAGACTTTTTGGAGTTGAGAAGTCAAAATTACCATCTTTCTGCTCCCTTGCACCCAAATATAATACAGTCCTGCATTTCTTCATAATCTACCATGTTCCTCCTTCAGCATACACAAAGCTTCTCTTGTCTGAGAAGAAGATTCTTCTTTATAGTTAGTGCAGTAACAGCAGATGTTTTTAGGGAGACAACAGCAGGGCCTTGAGTTTGAAGCAGCAGAGTGCTGCTTGAGTAGAACTGGATCGTGCTTCTGACAAAGAGAATTTGGTAGGACATGGGACAAGACGTTTATAGCAAACTTCTCAAAACAGCTGTTAGTTGGATGCTGCTTACTTGAGTAATGTAATTTGACACTTAGTGGCCTGATACACACAGCAGTGCAATAGATACTGAGCTGATGAGTGTTGAACGTAAATTTTACGGCATAACCTATTACCTAATAGAAAATACTCTGAAAAAACCCAAGAAAATCTTATTTCAAGCACCAAAAAGTTATGTGAACTTCTGACTTGCTCTCAGTCTCAGAGACAGAGATTATGAGGAGACTTTTCTGAAACTCCTTTTCTGAGCAAACATCTAGGAAGATGACTGTGTGTTAGCTCACTTGGCATATGTTTCTCGGCACATATTTAAACTAAGCGGATGGAAAGGACCTTCATGACATTCTGGACTTTCCTTATATTTCTCTCTTTACTATATCCTTAAATGCCTGTTTTCTTACTGTAAATTTGTATCAGCTACAAACTTCATGGGCTCTCCTAGGAGAACTAGAAAACAGGGACTTCCAGTTGGTGTTGCTTCCATACAGAACTGAAGAGCACTCTTGTCCTTATTTTATCATCAGCTTCTGTCTGCAGTTGAGAGGTACAAGTTCTTCTGCAACAAGGCGTGATTTAGATAAGGCTTTAAATCCTGTTTCTGTTTATAGAACGTGTTTTGATTTCTGTAATAGCTTGGTCCTGGATTTCTGGGATGGCCGGTGAAAGTAGCTTTGAGACTTAAAAGGCATCCTTCACTGGTACTGTAACAGGTGCAGGTGTAGTTCCGTCTTTGGTGAAATGCTTGAACTAATCTCAGTTCTACCACATAGCTTTTTTGGTAGCTGTGTAGAGGACATGTTGAAAATGGCTGAGGATCTCACTTTCTTCTGGAAATTTAGGGTTTTTTATGTAGAATCCACATACATTTACCTGACAAAAAGGTTTTGAAGGATGGATTGCCTGCATGCTATTTGACTACATCCAATTCAGGACTAGCTTAAAATAAAAAAATAAATGGGACAAAATAAAGTCTTCTGAAACTCACCCAGACACAGCTGTGGTCAACAGGAGATGAGCCTGCAAGAAGTGTGGTGGCTTGCTCTTGGGCAGAAGGGCAGCTGGGTGCTGGGACCTAATTGATGAGCATGGGCAGTTTTCTTTTGCCATTTTTAAAGACACTGTAAACTGGCATTGTTCATTTAAAACCTGTAAGTTTCTGATAACCTTTAAAAGAGCAGTCTTCTACTTGGAAGTCAGGAGGATTTCTTGAACTCAAAGCAGAAATACAGTGATTGAAGAAATAATTAGAGGCCTTTCAGCTGGAATGTAGGAGAATGCAGATCAAGTTTTTTTGTCCTGCCTGGGAAAGAGATGAGACTTGAACTCAGAAGTTTACTGCTGAATGCTACTAAAACTGGGTAATTAATGGTTGGTAATTAGGTTGGTTTGGGGTTTTTTTCCTACTATGCAATCATTTCTGTGAATATTTTGCACACCTCTTAAGTGATTGTTGCAGATACTCAGAGACAAAGGAACATAACCTATATTTACTAAAAAGACATAGCATGAGCAATTCACAGTGATCAGAAAACTGAATGAGGAAAGTAACCCTGCTCATATTTCAAAGAGAAACACTCTGATACTCTCCAAATAATATCTCATAATTTATTTCCTTATAATTTATGAAATGCTGTTACTGGGGGGGCCAAGGGTTAGGCAAAGGTTAACAGAAATCTTTCTTTCCTCCTAAATATTCTCATACAGTTAAACAAGAAGCACTTCTTGAATAATGAAGATAAAGGCTTTGGTGGACATTCAGTGTAGGTTTCTTGAAGGCCCATGACCTATGGTAAATTCTACGTCATGTTAGGAGAATGCAGTTGTTGGAAGGAAGGCATTACAGCTTTTTGGCAAGTAAATTAACTCTCTACTCACTCATTTATTTAAAACTAGTGTGTTATGAAATCAGCGTGTAATTTTTAATGTCGTTCCAGTGAATGGTCAAAATCTGTCAGTCTACAGATGTAATCTTTTATTTGCTATAGTAGGCATCTTGCAGAAATTTATATTAGTCAATGAGTTTTTGATTATAATACTTGCCAATAGTGCTTACTTATGTAGAAATAAGAGCTTGAGTGTAACAAATAAACTTTTCTATCCAAGAGACTATTGTTTGGCTCTGTATTTTCCTTCAGATAACCAGAACTGACAGACTTATCCAATCCATAGCTTAAAAGCGGGACCTGAAATACAGCATGAAATACTGCTTCTCTACTGCTCGTTCTCTCAACAGATTCTCAGCAGATCAGTGTTCTTTTCCTCTTCATCTGTATTTTCCTCAACACATTTTTTCCTCTAAACAATTATGTATATTTTTAGAAAGCCTCTGAAGTAAATATGATGATGTTGTATGGGGGTTTTTGTTTTCTCCAGAGGACAATTGCGTGGTAAAGTTGCTGTCTCCTTGACTTTTTGTTCCCTTGCGTTGCCTCGCCTCACCTCTCCTCACCTCTGTCTTTATTTTCTTTCTTTTCTTTTTTTTTCATGGCTAGTTTCTCCATGGCTTGTGTTAGTCATCACATTTAAAGCTGTTACATGTAAACAATTGTCTGTTCCCTCCTCTGTGGAGGAAAAAAAGAATTAATTTTCAAGATGAGACCATTACTGTCTTGCCCCACATGAAAACAGTGCGGTTTGATCGGGTTCCCTTATCTTTGCATGTCTTGCTAAGCCTGTCAAACAGGTTAACTGCTAAAAGCAGTAAGAGGGATCTGATCACTCATGAACACCACCACTGTTAATATAGACAGTTGAAATATTTTCTGGAGTGGTCAGGTGGTTTAGAATCTTGAGTGTGTTTGGCTTTTCCTGATGTGATTTAACTATGCAGGCCAGTGGCTTGATTCCAAAGTTTAACGGATCAGGTGCATGGCAACATGGTCCTTTCTACCCCTGTTACGCTACAATTCCGTTAAGCTAACAGACTCCAAGAGCCCTGCTGAGAGGATTTGTTGATTTGCCTGTGGATGTTGGAAGGGAACGACAGAATCACTTTGTACCTGCAGCCTTCCATCTCTTGTGTTGTAAAAAGCAATTTAGCGCTGCCAGTTATTCCCTCTATAGGCAGTGGCCATAAAATTTTGTCATACCTTTTCTTCATCAAGGAAAAACTAGTGGAAACATTGAGGCTATTCTTATGTCAGGTACGCAAGACACGGTACGATCTTTTTAAACGATTCAGGGAGGGATGTGTCACTGCTGACTGAGAGAAGTAATGAATGGAAAAAGTATTGGCTGTTGTCCTAGACATAATACAGGTAACGCTTCGTGATTGAGGGAATAAAAGATGTGCTATAAAGAAAGGGAATGTTGCCATTATTATGGGATTGCTAGATGTGTCTTCAAGCTAAGGGATATTTGTGCACCTTGAATGCTCTGATAGTCTCAGTTGGCTTTGTGACTAGAAGGACCTTTCTGTGTCATGCTCTTATAAAGATTACGAAGTTGCAGTTACTTTAATTTAGAATTCACAGTAGCTGTCCTAGCACTTGCTGTACAGACCACAGAGTCCTATGTTTGTCTGTAACAGCTGTGTATTGATTGTCTAGGTCTTTGTTGTTAGTGAACACCAAGCTGAAAATGCCTGTGGTTTTCGCAGTGCTTGCTACCCTGGGAATACAATCCCTGCCTGAAATTTCTGGATGTGAAGAGAGTAAAAAGACAGTTATAGGCAAAGAATAACCTGGTGCCCAAGAGGGGACATTAAGTATGTAACAGCAGCAACAAAAGCTAAGTTAAAGGGAAGGAGAAATTTCTCAATAATTAGTAACTGTAAAAATTTTGTGGGAGAGCTGGTTTGTAGACCAGACAATGGACAGGTTTGCATAAAATCTTAAAGCCATGCTTGAAGACACTATTTATGCAGGGCAATAAAAGTCAAAGTTGTCTCCTGTGTCACTGAAGTGGTTCCGTGGTGCTATAGGAAGCCATGTAAACTAGTCCTTTTCTTGTATCCTTCTTTAGGCACCTAAACACGTGTTTTCTAACTCTGGATTGACTGACCAGACTTTTTAATTTAGATTGTTCTAATGAATGCGGAGATTAACATCTTCTTTTGCTGGGCTAGTGAAGAAGCACATCATACACAGTGCAGAACGGCTTTTCTTTATATTTCTTGTATTACAGGAGAGCATGAAATCTAGGCTGCCAGATACACTGTGCTGGATACGATAAATGAACAGAGGAAGAAACAAACTGTACCCCCCCCAAAAAAAAAGGCTGGGGGGAAGCTGTAGGGAGAATTACTCACTCCCTGAGGTTCAATTCATACAGTCTGTCATTGGTAGAGGTGGAAATAAAGCCCAGACATGGTGGCTATCTGTCTTGTCTTTCTTAAGGGATACCGCTGCAAGCTGCTGTCATTGCATGGCTAAACATAAATATGGTTATCTTCTACATAAGAGAAGCACATAGTCTGAATACCGCTTGGAAACAGTGAACAAAAGAGCTACTGAAATCCATTACTGATGGCATATTGCAAAGGAAAGGTTCTGCTCTGTGTTCCTCTGATTTTGTTCGCTGTAATTAATCCATACTCCAGTTCTTAATTTCTCACTCATTTCCCTTGAAAAGTCTTCCTACTGCTTTTTCTTTCCTTTCCCTGTATCTTATCCTTTCCTAACTTATGCCAGTCCACATCCTCATGACATTGATCTCTCCCTTCCAGCAGAACCGTTGCACAATTGGCTACTCTTCCATAGCTCATTCTGTGCAATGTTTTATGCCTTCTCTCTGCTCTTGTTCTGTCATGCCTACCACTTCTTTAGGACATAGGACATTTATAACAGTGTGTACAGCAGAATTGTAGTGGATTTTACCCTTTGTATAATTGCTCTCTAATAAATATGATTAATATTAAATGCCTACTATTAGCCTAATATACAGTCTGTACTGAAATTAATAAGTATGAGGGATACTTGTATAAATGTCAGCTCTTACAGTTGTAACATTTTAAGATTGCAAATGTCAATGTATGCTATGTAATGGTGTTTGTCTGTGTGTGAAGTACATTATAATCAGTGAAGGATGAATCTTAAAATTTTCCAAAGTTCACACAAGTTAATCAATCCAAAGTTTAGATACTTTTACAAGCTACTGAATTTTTTCAATGTGCAAATGGACTGGAAATCAAGGTGGGTCAGGATTAACTAAGAAAATACCCAAGCATTGAAAATGAAAATTCAGACTCCAAGGAATCTGGGCAATAAAGCATTGCTTAGGGTGTATGATTGAAGATTCTCATCAGTTTAGACATCCTTATGTGGTCATGGAAAAAATATTAGCACCAGAGGCTTCTAATTCATTATACATGTAATTACAAAAAAGGCATGTGAAAGGGATCAAGGGGGGATGATTTTGACTAGTCAGTGAGCCAGCTGAAAAGGACTGTGATGAAGTTCAGGTTTCTTATATTCATCTGCTCAATTTCTTTCTTATTGTATGGAAATCTTTAAATCGTGATTGCAAGTGCAGGGAACAGTGCTTTCCATAGGCAGTGTTTTTCAGTTTTTAATCCTGGACTTTTCAACTGATAGACCAAATATAGAAAACATTAAAAAATTATAGTTAAAGCAGAGTGTATATCTAGTGATTCCTTTAGTTTAGAACAGAGAGAACTTTCACATTCAGTTTCTCTGCAGTCAGAAAGAGAAGTCAGACTTGAGTCAGCAGAGGTGGACACCTGAGCAGTATTCCAGTCTAACATACAGGTTGTTTCAGTTGCAGAGTCAAAATCAATATCTTTTGCCACTCTGTCCATGTTGTTGGACATTTGATTCAAACAATGCATGAATGAATTTTTACGCATTTCCTTAGCATGAATGCAATTTGTGCTTTCAATTCTAAATTGAGTAGGAATGTGTGAATCAGCTAAACATGGACTTACCTTGGATAAGAAAAAGTGATAGTTAAGTTTAAATACTTGTTATTAAATAAATTGGTGGTGGTGTTTTGCTTTTTAATTCACCAGCAAAAAAACATAATTATGTAGCTACTGATAGGAAAAAAGGTAGGAAAAAGTCGTCCTGCATTCGTGCTTAGAATCATGAAATGATTTAGGTTGGAACGGACTTCTGAAATCTAGTCAGGGGTTCATCTGGAAATCCAGTCATCTAGCTGAGCCTTCTACTCAAAGCAGGTTCAGCTGGATCAGGTTGCCCAGGGCCTCAGCCAGTGCAGTTTTGAGCATCTGCGAGGATGGAGATTCCACAGCCTGTTCTAGTACGTTTGATCACTGTCATGATTTAAGAAAATGTAACTTGTATCTAACTGGAAATTCTTGTGTTCCATCTTGTGTCCATTGCCTCTTGTCCTGTCTCTGTCTTCTTCTGAGAAGAGTATGGCTCCATCTTCTTTATATACCCTCCCATTAGGTAGCTAAGGAGCTCCGCTTAGCCTTCACTTTAGGTTGAACAAATCCAGTTCTCTTAATCTTGCTTCATATGGCATGTTTTTCAGTCTCCTGACTGTCTTGATGGTCCCCTGCCAGACTTGTTCCACTATGTCAATGTCTTGTACTGAGCATCCTCAAACTGACATAATACTCCAGATGAAGTCTCACAAGTGCTAAACAGAGGGAAACAATCATGTCCTTCAACCCACTGGCTATGCTCTTGTTAATGCAGCTCAGTGTGTGGTTGGCCTTCGTCTTCGCAGCAGTATACTCCTGATTCATGGCCAACTTGTCTACCAGAGTCTGCAAGTCCATTTCTGCAAAGCTGTTTTCCAGCCCATCAGCACCCAGCTGTCCTGTTGCATGGAGTTATTTCATCCATATGCAGAACTTTTTATTTGTCTATGTTAAGTTTCATGAGTTTTCTGTCAGTTCACTTCTCCAGCTTGTCAAGGTGTTTCTGAATAGCAACCTAGTCCTTCAGCATGCTGATCATCCCCCTTGGTGTGATGCACACTTTTTTAGAATGCCACATGTCCCATCACTGAAGTCATTAATGAAGTTGTGGAAGAATATTGAATTGAGCTATTGATCCCTAATAGATGACACTAGTAACTGGCTGCCAGCTGAACTTTGTACCACTGATGACACCCATGTAAGCCCAGTAGTCCAGACAATTTTCCATCAACTTTATAGTCTGTTTATTGAGTCTCTGTCTCACCAACCTGGCTATAAGCCTATTATGGGATATCCATTCACACAGGATTTACATCACGAGATACCTCTTATATTTCTGCTTTTCCCTTTTAGGTTATTCACATTGCTATTAGTCAGGGCTTAACTATTCCTTTAATCTAAGCAAGACTGACATTCTTTAGGAAGTGCACAGTAGATCAAGGACACATTGTTAGTGTGAAAATTGACTGTGTTTGTGCCAAACAAATATGTGATGAATTCTGTGACAAGGTTTTAACCTAGCAATGTGTGGTTAGTTATTACAGGGTAAGACTGACCAAGACATGAAGAATAGATAAGGGGCCTCATGACTGGTTTGTCTTTTATGGACTCTATACGGAGGGGCAAAAAATGGATGGATACCTCTTCCTTTCTTGATATTTATGGCAGTGGCTGATTGCTGTCGTGGAAGGATACATGTTTTAATTTATATCCTTTAAAAGTTAATTTGATGTTTGGGAAGAGGAGCTGAAAGGGCTGCACAACACGCTGTCAAAATCTCTCTTGCTAAAGATTATTCAGATTTTTATTTTCAATGGCCTCCTAATGCAGTAACTGATCTTGCTTGATAAGTTGAGTGTAGCAAAAGTGAAATGTTGACTGTGCAATACCTTTTTTAGTTGAACTAATCTATAGATGAAAGAATACTTCCCCATTGGGGAAATACTGGCGTAGCTACCTGTAATTGCAATAACCCAACCCCAATTGATTTACTTCAGTGATGAGACAGAACAGCAAGGAAGCTTCTTCCCAGCCTTTCTGAGCTTTGATTTATTTTCATTTGGTTGGCTCAAAGAACGCTGAGTACCTAATCCACATGTAGAGACTGCTCTATTTTTAAGTCCATGTCTCTTTGTGTCCAAGGCAACCATTTGAAGCCAAGGAAATCCTAGTATCTGCAGAATTTATTCCACGTATGTAAGAGTCCAGCTGCAGCAGGCTATCTCTCAGGGTCTGCCAGTTTATCACCAGAAACATATAGCAATGCAGATATCATCAATTTGCCTCTGTGGGATTAAAGCTGGCAACAGCTGCTGGGGATTTAATAACACTGCTGATGTTTAAACATAGAGAGCTGCTCTTTCCTTTTGCAATCATTTTTCACTTCCTTAAAAAATAAATTGTTTTTTATTTCCTGGGGTTTAGCTTTTATTAATAGATCGGCCACAGAGCTATTCCAGCTTTCACAAAGCATTATTATAGTTGAACAAAGTGCAAATGTACATGCATGTGTTTGGTTTAGTTACGCAATTCAGTGCTTCATTCCTGATGTTAACCATAGCTTCGTGATCATCAACAGAGTGTCAGAAATATGTCCTAAAGATGTGTTTGGTACCAGCAAATTTGGGTAAGATACAGTCCACAAACTCCTTGACAAATTCATTAAAAGCATTGTGAAGATTCTGCTTTGGCAACCTAGAAGTGATTCACAGGCAAGACAGTGTGGCTATGTACTTCTCAATTTTCTTGTCACTTTTCATAAAAAAAAAAGTGCAACTATGTACATAACATTAATTAAGGTTCACAGCAATCCTTCATGAGCTTTTAACCTTATTCCTCATGTTTTAGAGGTGTGTAAGCAAGGGCCTAGAAAAAGAGTTTTATGCCAGCAGACTGCCTCAAGACCCTTCTCAAACCAAACTGGGGAGATTGACGGGAAAGACCCCAGCATTCTTTGTGACTTATCATTACATACCTTGCAGGTAGTAGATATGTGACAATCTCCAATTTCTCATTTTCTTCCTCTTACCAGATACTCAGAAATGCTAAGTGTATTAAAATATTTCTAAACCAAATTCCCAAGATGCTTTCCCGTCCTGGTTGCACACCTTGATCATGTTGTGACTTCAGCCTGGCAGGAGACCTCAGCTTGCATCATCCTCAGTGTGTTTTGATCTTCAAGGGAAGAAGGTGGGGTGCATAGACAGGAAGGGATCTGAGGAAGACTACAGCTTCAATCCATTGTGGTGTTTCCAGATCAAGGGTCTTCGACTCAGCAACACGCTTATATTGTACTGAGGAGATGAAAAAAAGCAGTCATCAAACTGTACCTTACCTGTAGCATACAGCTTATTACTCATCATTACAAATGTTCGTATTTGTAAAGGCTTGCTTTAGGTTAGAGCTATGACTATATGTTGTAATTAATATGTCATGAGATAGATGATGAGAGATCTTATGAAAGAACACTTTCCAGAAATCACCATTTGATTTTTCTCTTGAATTCAACAGAACAGTGCCAAGTAATTATATGGTAGAACAACAATAAAAAGTAAACAAAACTTCTATTTCCTTTTTGCATTGCTAAACTGCTTTTCAGGCATTGATAGTAGCTTCCAAATACGTGATGGAGGTCTGCCTATTTCTGTGGAGTCAAACCTATTCTTGAAACACTTGAGACCTCTTTGCAGGAAACTGAGTTGTCCTAGTGGAAAGACTGGGAAATGAATTCAGTAAACAATTAGATGAAGTAGAAGGACAAGGGAGATGATTACTCAACCTGTTCTGATTTCCTGTTATTCACCTAGCAATTTGTTGGGGTTGATTCTTACTTGATTTTGTCTTTTGGGTATTTTTTTATTTGTGCTAGTGCAAAAAGAAAGCATTCTGATTTGGAAGTGAGTCTTGCATCCATCTAGTATTTATTTTTTTCACCATTAATGATAGTGTAATCAAGGAAGTAGGAAATAAGCCCTGTTAATTACATTTCTCTTGTGTTGAATTAATGAGAAAAACATCAGTGTATGGTATTAGTGTTCTTATACTTCCTCTAGTTTTTTTGGAGCAGTTTGTTCACAAGTAGTATGGGTTTAGTTTTATAAGTAAAATAAAGTTTAATAAATTGCTGTCTTACACGCTTTCCTACCAACTCCTAGCATTTTTATTTATCTCTGCATTTGGCAGTTATTTGGCTTCTGTCTGAAGTTTTGCCACTGCATTCTGTTAAACTGTGAAGGTTAGCATTTTGTTAAAAGTAATCAGAAATAATAACTCAACATAAGCTCAAAACCGCGTGAGAAGCTGCTCATGATCCTTGTTCTTTCTGCTTCTCTATAAGCTGAGTTTTCAGCTGAATATAGCTATTTTTTTTATTGGTGCCTCAGTCTCAGAAAGATCGTGGCAAGAGGGACCTAATTGAGAAAGTCCTTGGGGTTTAACTGCCATATATTAATAGCTTTCTAAAGATCTCAGGATCAAATTGGAAAACTAATACATTTTTATAATGTCAGCTGTGACATTCAAGCCAATGCCATACCAGAGTGACACTTTATGTTAAAAAGAAAAGTTGAACAGAGTATTATTCAAATAAAACTGATTGAATTTGGTAAACTTGTCTCCTGTTTCCTTGACCTGTACCTGACTGTCGTAAGTAACCCGTGATAATTCATGGAGATCTGACTCTCATTGCCATGCGATGACGGAAGGAGTTTTTAAAAAGACAGCAGATTATTTTAAGGGCAGGACATGACAATGGGAGTCTTGGGTGTACAAGGGTAGCATGAAAGGCTGACAAAACCTTCCAGACTGTATCTAGAATTCTTGAAACTAGCTGAAAGAAAGGCTTTTAAAACTCAATGGAAATCTGCTCATATTATTTTAAAGGTAAGTTCAGCTACTTTATGCAGATGTTTCTCAGTTGTATTGCATTTTTGTAGTTTCCATTACTTGACCCTATTCTTGCTTCATAGTACCTTGCTTTTCTTAAGACTGAGAATCTAAACAGACTCTAAAGTCTGCAGGTTAACTTGCAAGCACAGCCATAATATTTTACCAATTTAATTAGGCATTCTTTAATACAGTAATATTGGCTCGTTCATCAGAATTCAAAAAATGAGAGGTACATTATAAAACATGAAACAGTCACGAAATAGCTAACATATATTGGCTAAAGCTGTAGTATTTTTACTTTGACTGATGATTTGCAAACCCAAGTATTAATGTCTGAAAGCTTTTCACTGTAATCTTGACCTGAGTGCAGAGGATGTGTGAGAATGTTCAGTTTAGTTTGAAATTTATCACACTGAATTGATGTGGAGTTGGGAAGAGAGCATTGGGAAGGGACTGGGACCATTTTGATTGTATTCCAGGCTCATTAGACAACTTTGATCAATTCATTGCTCTTCTCTACTTTTTCTTACCTTTCCTTATAGGTGAGCAGAGACAACAGAGTGCAGTTGTGACACACTTGTTTCCTGTGTATTTGCCGAAATGTTCAACCTAGCACATCCCAAAAAAGTCATGGAATCCTAAAGCACTACTGCCTGGTGCTGTGCAGGCAACAGGGCTGTCCCAAGGACATTATAGTCTACATGCTAATTGCTTTTTCCCATATTGCTGGCTGGAAGATCCAGAGAAAATGTTGCAGAAATGCTTTTCTGCAGAAAAGTAGATTATTTCTGGATATTTTAATACACTGCATACCAACAGATTAGGATATTGTGTACTTTGGCAGTTAAGCAGATTGATCCATTGGCTGCCAAACGTTTACTCTCCTTAAATTGATCTGATCAGCATTATGTATTTTCAATATCTAATCCTAATAAATAGGGTCCTAATAGGATCCTGTATATCCCAATCTGAAATAAACAGGGCATTTAGATCCTCAGCATGCTAACAGGAATCTGCGTAAGATTCCTTGGAATATTATGGTGGTAAGTTACTTTTGTTAGTAGGAAAAAAATTAGCTTCAACTGAGAAGCCAAAATGAAAGAAGTCAACAGATGAAGGAATTTATTTTGGATGCTTTGTTTGAAGAAGGTGGTTTTAAATTTTTGGATGCCAAAACTGTGGGACATACTTGTATTTGCACCTGATGAAAGCTTTTTGTTTCCATAAAGCTTTCCCCATTCTCCCCTTCACCCCAGAAGAGAGGATGAAGGCCTAAAGTGCAATGGAAACGTTGCTTTAGTTTATAGGGTGGGATGAAAATGGAGTGAATATTTTGGATACCACTTAAAAATTTGCAGCTGTTTATAAAAGAAGAGAACAGAAGAGACAGCTCTTTGGACTGGGAGTATAATTTGTGGAAATACATAACCATGATGACAAAGTCGAAGAAGAAACTGAGAATGGAGGAAGAGATGGATATATTGGAAGCAGAGGACGAGAAGCTGTCAAAACAAGAGCTGAGGAAAGCAATAAAGGCAAAAGAAAATTTATGGGGGATTTTTCCTTCTGCGACAACAGAAAGAACTGTCTTAGACCTGGGACAGTTTACAGAGAAAACTGGTTATTAAAATGGAGACTTCAGTGATATGTGGAACCTTCCAGTCCTGAAGCTAGCAATGGGCTGCGTGATTCAAAGGTACTCATTCCACTAGTTATTCCAGGACTTTTATGATTAAACCTCCCCACCTTTCATTGGGTGGCACACTGACTAGCATCAGTCTCTTCAGAACAGCTCCAGAGCCTGTGAAAACAGACGTTTTGCTGAATTGAGAGATAATAATTGTCTAGAACACAAGTGCAGGTTTTTATGGTCTATTAAGGGAAGACAGAATGTGTTGCAATAGCTTTGTTGGTTGTCTATGGGGTAGCTCCATAATGAATTTGTGTTAGGGATGGAACATTCTTGGTTTGAATTCCCTTTTACTTTTGTGTAGAGTTGGTTTTTGAGGTTTTGATTTTTTTTCTTTTGTTTTTAAAGGAACACTTTATATAGGATGTCCTATATATTCCTAGGGCTGGGTTTTGTTATGAATAGACTTTCTCAGAATCATGCTGAGATAAATTTTTCTAGGAATGGTATCAATGCGTGAAGTTAGGGTTTCCTAGAACTATAATGGAAAGCTTATTGAGAACTTTTCAGTAGCTTTAAATACAGTATTTGGTATAAAATAATATAGGCAATTGCTTGAAGAAACGACCTGAGTGCCATATTATTGCTTAATATTATTTTTACTTTATGTAGAGAAGATGGTGCAATCATATATGATTGCTTTCTTGAAACTCAGTTGCCTATTTAGTTAAATTAGGTAAGATTTCTGCCTGTATAAGTAATTTTACTTTTAATGTTCTTTGAAATAGTCATTACTTTTGGTTTGAAAGATTTACTCTCTTTTTTTAGACTCTTCTTTTCATTCTGTCTTTAGTTAACCATCTTTTGCACCACCTTCTTACCAGTGTAGCATGTCATATCTGATGTGGATCTTTACCTTTGCTGTCTGTACTGCATAATTAAGTTGTTAACTTAAAAGAATTTTACTTTCTTACTGAAAAACTCTGATCACTTTTGGGCTTGTAATTTTCTCTGCTAATGTGTGAAGGTCAGCATGAAGTTCAGTCATTCCTGGATGTGATAGCAGTCTGACTTCTTTACTAGATAATTACTGGGCCAAAAAACTGTAATGTTTCGTTTTGTAAGTAATGAAAAAAAAATATGAAAAAACCCTGTTAGATTAAGGGCTCACACATAAGTTCAACTTAACTTGCACTTCAGATCTGTTTTGATATTCCTTCCAGCTGATTTGTTTTAAAAAACAAATTTTGAGAAATTTAAGGGAATTATTTAATGAAGTCACAGCTCAAGAAATTTAATGTTAGACTTGTACCTACTTCAAAGTTCTAAAACTGACTTTCATCCCAAGAAAAAGCAGGAGTGTGATGGAGGTGAAAGGGGTAATGAAGGAGAGGGCTACAGAACTAAATAAAATGGAATTAAGAGTCAGCAATGAGCCTGTTAAGAACGGAAAGTGGATTAGTCACTGAAAAGCCAGCCCATTTATCAAAAGAGTCTGAGGATAAAGTAATTCAAAAGGTAAAACACTTTTCAAAAAACATTAGAACTTCTAGTACTTTAGCTGCCAGGTGCAACCAGAGTATGGACAACTGGGGCTGTGGTTCACTGGCAATGTGGTACGATCCCAATACTGAAAGAATACCTGTTCAACCAAATGGGAAGGTTATGCAAAGGAAAGATAGCTGAGAGGAATGAAGGAATAAAGATAATAACTGTGAAGTACAAGCATACAGTCGGGTCAAGGAACTAGCCACTGTCTAACTGGTGCATAAAACTGCAAATTTACCATCAGCAGGAAGGGCTAGTGATGCTGTACAAGGCGGGTTGAGACTTCAGCTGAAACTCTTTAAGAAAGATGACTTCAAGGTGGAAGAGATGCAGAGAAAAGCTACTAAAATCATAAAGAGGGTGGAGATTTTACTTCCTAGGGAAAAAACCCACAAAAGCTGTTGTGAGGCAAGCCATTTTGGCTGCAGTTGCATTATAGGTTTAACCTAGTGCAACTCCACCAGAACAGTACAGCTGAACAATGTAAGCAAGTTTGGCTTGTGTAGTAAAATGATGTTTGATTGCTGATTATGTATACTCTTATGAGGCTAAACACCACGGATGAAGTAGTTCAAAGGACAAGGTTAATATGAATATACAGTTGTAGATAAGCAGTGATTCCTTGTGGGCTGAAAATAATATTTCTAATTGTCAGAACAGTGAAGCCAAAATAGTCTTTTCTAAGGAGAGATATGTAGGTTTCAAGAGGGAGATTGTTAAGGGATTATATGTTGTTGTCCCAAACCGCAACATAGGACTAAATCTGATTACTGAATTCCATCATTCCAGGTGACAAAACCAATCACAGAATCACAGAGTCACCGAATTATCTACGATACTGCATTCAATCAATTTTCTGTTCCACACTGCTTTCTTGTACAGCTCCATTATTTATTTCTAGATTAACAATGTAGTAATGTTCAGTATGATGTAAAAAGGGTCTTTTAACTTCAGGTTGTTTCCAGCTGAAAAATATGGCATTCGTTTTCAGTCCTTCAGTCTATGTGGTTTATTAAAGTAGGTCTACAGTAATCTGCTCATACAAGTACTTTGAACAGAATATTTAACCTTCTTCCAGGAAAACCTACATTTTATTAGAGACTTGACAGATTCTTAAGAATGTTCGTACACCTTCAGTAAGGTTTTAGATAATGCGATTTTCTGGAGTACTTCTTTTGGCACTTTGCAATATAGATATATATAAGTCACAATAATAGATGATGGATTAAGTTTTCAATTTAATGTTTATTTGTAAGGATTTTTAATGTAAAACATTTTGACACAGTACAAAAATGCTAATTTCTTTCCCCCACATCTGAGGCTAGTAGTAGTCCTTTGATAGACATAAATAAGGCTTAAAAAAATGTGTATTGCATCTTACCATTAAGTGTGAGTAATGGGGTTTAACTGACAGATTCTGTATAAGCAGAATTTGAGATTTTCTGTTGCTGTTTTAGGCTGAAGTTGTGAAGAGTTTACACCTAAATCTTACAAAGTTTTTGATTTTTTTTTGTTTGTTTTGTTTGTTTGTTTGTTTGGAGCTAGATACCAATGAGCCAGAGCTGCCTGAGATTTTGCTACAAACAGGAGTGGAGGTGTCACAGTGGATGTTTCTTGTGTTCTATACCTTGGTAAAAGGACAGAAATTTTAATTTGTATCTACTTTCATGTATTTTGCCTGATTTAACAGAAATAGCCAAAGTACTGGAGAGGCCAATATAGCAAACTAGTGAATATATTCAAGGGCTGCTACGTCTATACGAATCAAAGTTGCTCCATAGTGCAATTCTAGATCAAAATATTTACCTGGTACTTCAGGCAGTTGTTGCAAAGAGAGTCATGGATAGTGTTTTTTAGAAAGACAAACTAATTTATGTGTGTCTTAATACAGAGTAATGCTCTCATGGGGAGTCAGATCTACTGAACAGGACAGTTAGTCACTGTCCGGATGGTGATGGGAGGCTCCATTGCAGGTGCTTGCAGCAACATCTTTGTCTGGATCGGATGAGAGTCCCTGAGCCACTGCTTTGCTCAGCTCTGGCTGAGCACCAGCACTCAGTGACTGCCCAGCACATGCATAATTCATTGCTATTCATTATCTTCACTACATACAAGCCACATTTTCTAATGACTATTTGCAAATGTCTTACCTATGTACAATGTCATCTATCTTGCAGCACAAACTACTTAGAGGAGTCTTTGGAGGAAAAGGCCAGATTCTCCACCTAGGATGTTAATCAACATATTTAAGTATCCAAATTGCTCAGACTAGGTACAGCAGGAGCCACCTGAGGGAAATCTCTAGAACTGTATGAAGGTCCCACCCAGAGAGGTCCTGCAACAATCTGTCAAATCATTCCTGTAAGCATTAACCGTTAACTCCCTGGGTCATCTGCGTGACTGAGGTAGCTGGACTGGCCTAAGAGACAGACCAATTTGAATCTAGGTGATTGCTTGAAATTTCAGTGGTGACAGAGCTGCACCCAGGCTGGGTCAGGACGTCAGCCTGCAGGTTAAGATCAGGATCAGTGAGATCTGTGGCCAGGCAGAGGCATCAGTGCAATATAGCTGGAGACAAGGTTGCTGAGACAGGGGCTGATGGCCCTGGTGTGGGCTGAAATCAGACCCCTGGGCCCGTGGACAGATGGTGTGGGTGGGAGACCCAGGCGAGACTGACCAGGGCAAGTAAGGTCCATTAGTGTGCACTTGTAGGCCTGACATAAAGATACTGCAGACGGCTTAGGCTAGACATCCATTATAGGGCTGCCTGGGCCTGAGGAGTGCTGGAGCAACACTGAGCACTGAGGCACAGTAATCCATACTGGAGTCCTGTGCTGCAGTTAATGGTGGCATTTCTAGCACTTGTGATTTATGGCCTCATTTTACATGGTGCTGCCTTTGTCATAGATCTATTCTTAGCCTCCTTGCAATGGAAGCAATAATATAATGTATAATATTCCACTGAGGACCTCAGACTGACAAAGTTTGCTTCTATTTTTTTGTTACGTGCTACTCAGTTGTGCATAAGCCCTTACCAGTTTTAGCAGAGTTGCTAATTGTTGCTCTGATTACGCACTGTCCTCATGCTGCATTGTGGATTTCATAATGTCCTATTAGAGCTCTGGTTAGCCAGCAGATCTATCTTGCTACAAGCTGTAGGAAAACACTTTCAGAAAAGTGCACTCCCAGTGGAAGTTATTCAGATTTTAATGAGCGGGATGTTTTATGATCTTTGCTAATAAAAAAAAAGACAGCACACTATTGCCAGAATGTGTTCTTCTCCAGATTGCCAAAAATTGCAGGCTATGCATAAACTTGTAATTCCAAGCATATTCTGTCAGAATATGAATATGTATTATTCAGTTAAGTGTTACAGTATAACCATATAAATAGTAATAATACTGTGTGCTGAGATGGGAAATCCCATCGTGTATAATAATACCATCAACAGAATAGAATACTAATGTGTCTTCTTAAACATTCAGTGAAAAATAGTGGCCTCACTGCTCAGCAGCTCTCTTCAGGCAAAAGACCTAAACTATTTCAGATTCTCTACCTCTCCTCCGCAGCCCCTGAATTCCCAGAGGAATAGCATATATTAAGAGCTAACTGCCTACAGCTTGTGGGCTTGCAAAATATCACTTCAGTTTTTTTCTTCATGACAAAAGCTATTTGAAAGCATTCTTTCACTTAGAAATAGAAATAGCCTGAACGGTTAATACTTCTTTTAAAATGTATTCGTGAATTGACATCCTAAAACAATTACTAATGTAAAATTTAGTTTGGCTGTTGAAAACTATATCTAGCTAATAAATTAGAAAAATAATGGTTGAGCTAGGAATAGATTTTGTTTCTCTCTTGCCTTTCCCAACCTCCAGGAAAACATATTTAAAACAATTCTAATGTATGTGGTAGGGTCATACTCCTAGATTCTTTCTGAACAGAGTTTGATTGATCTTGCTGTTGGAGCTGGGCCATGAGTCTGTCTTGCTGCTTTGCCACACTGCCTCAAAAACAGCAGACTGGGATCTGGGAGAATAGAGGTCTCTAACAGGCTCTGCAGTTAGCCGAATAAGATGCTTTGCTCGCTTCTTAATATTTCTTTACTCTCATTCTATAGAACACAGTATATTCTCTATCCTGGAAAGAAGTTTGTGCACCTGCCATCAGTATTTTTCAGTAATATCTTTCTTATTTGGCTGAACGATGACCTGTTATTATCTGTAAGAGTTTTTATCATGTTTTACCTGTGCCAGGATTTTCATCATAAAATATCTTACAGCATCTTGTGCATTATATATTTAGGGTGAGACATCTGTCTGTTTTAGTTCCTTATGCTGTTGTGTAGTAGTTACCATGTTTTATCTGGTAAGTAAGAAGGCATTTGACACAGTAGATGTAGGATGGATACAGTTATGGTGAGGCTTTTCAAACCAGGACAGGTTAAGGTGGAGATTGTCATAATCTGTCAATAGTGGAGGAACAAGAGCAACAGCATTTGTAGGTAATGAGGTATATATGTTTTCACAGAGGAACTACTTGAGTGCTCTGTATCCACAAGTACTCTAGCGTTAGCCTAATGCTTTCTTCCTTTTTTTGCCCTCCATCCATTAGCTCAGCAGAAATAAAGAGAAATTAAATTTAAAATATACCTAAAAACTAGAACTTGGCCATAATTCATCAATCAATGTCTATAGTACAGCAATACACAAAGACTGGATATTTAGCTGAAGGGCCAATCTGGTAACACTCGTGTTTGTTGATTGGATGTATTCATTAGAGCTTGCTTAATTTTGGATTAATTTTTCAGTGTATCCTTTTCTTAGTAATAGAATTTATTTCAAGAATCTATATAGTTTATGGTGGTACAGTAATCTATATTGTGTTTTCTGGTCACGTGTGAAAGCTGAACTGTTTTATGCTAGAATATGACATAGGAGGAGCTGCATACTGAGCAGCAGGATGTAAGGCCTTCATCCTGAGGACACCAATGATGTGGATTAAAAGAGGTAGTAAACAAATGTATTTCCTCGTTCTTATGCTTGTATAGAGGAGTGAAACACGAAGGAGTCTAACTATTTAGAGAACCGTCATGTTGTTAGGGTTTACCTCCAACGGTGGAGCTAACCTAAAGCTAGAATTTATTTCTGGTTTTGCAGTAGGTGTTCAGCTGCAGAAATCCCCAGTATTCAGGTGTTGGATTTTTTTATTGCAGATATATACTATGTTGTTTCAGGGTTATACAAAAAGAAACTTGTATTCCCACCTACAATTTGCTTCCAAGATACCAGACCTAAAGAAACATAGCAGGCTGGGGAATCTAATGTTAGAATAAGTTGATATGCACTGTCAAACATTTGTCAGAATCGCATCTAACTTAATATGCTTCAGCATGGTTGCTCTGGGAACTTAATTTCTTTCAGATGATTTATTACATCTTTGCTGTAGCATTCACTGTGGAATAAAACTTGTAAGCAAAACTAGACCAGTAGTTTGTCCCACATTCATTTTTCCTAGGGACTCTTCTGAGTTGGAAAGAGTGAGATAGAACTGAGGGGAGGGTGTTTCACTGTTTCAGCTCTTGCTTTGATCTTGCACAGCAGAACATACTGCTCCGTGGGTGTAAGAGTTGTAGTTTGAGACTTGGTTCTTTTGTTTAGAAATCTCCAGGTCATGTAAAGATAATTCCAATTGATCACAAGTCTGTTGTTGTCTGTGCTTCTGAAATTTATTGTTCAAATTATCTCTTTCTAAGGAAGAAACCGGTTTCAGCTCTTTCACTCAAAATGTTCAATCTGTGGGAATGTGTATGTCTGAAAATCACTTTCTGTTACTATCGTGATCATGTCTGGGTATAATGCCAGAGAACAGGGGGTTCAGGCTGCTGGTTGTGGACTTGAATTCTTTGATGGAAATCTTAGTGTAAACCATCTGTTAAGACTTGCAGAGAAAAAATGTAGCAATATAGTCCATAGTAGTCCACAGATTCCATGGGAGTTGATGTGTGACATATTTAATAGCATCAGTCAGGACTCTCCTGTTTACATTGTTTACATCTGGTTACATTGTTGAAGGTAAAAGCATATTCACCACTTGCTTTAAATTGAAACTCTGTTCCTAATGGAAGTCTTCTAACAAAGGGAGCTCCTGTTCATATGAGAACAGAAGAGAGACATGGGAACGGAGAAGAGCGAAGGAGTACTGGAGTTTTTCTTCTCTGCACAAGGCTGAAGCTGAACATAATGGAATTTCCCAGAAACAGAAGAGAGAAGACAGTGTTCTAGATGCAAAAGCCATGAAATGATGAACGAACTGCTGATCATGGGATTAGGACAAGAGAGAGGAGCATGTCATGTAAAAGAAAAATCCAATTTATCAGGCTGACTAGGTAAAGAGGAAGGAAACTGACTGAACAAGAAATGGCCTAATTTATAGAAATAACAGCCAGATGCCTCTCTGGAGAGGAAAAGAATCTTGGAGGACCTCTGAAGGCTCTGTGCTCAAGAATTATTAGGGAAATTATGTGCGTTGTTTTCATTTTGCCAAGAATTCCTTTTTAGCTACAGCAATAAAACTGGGGAACAATTTGTATGGAAAACTTCAGTTAAATTAGCCTTATTCAACTTTTGACAGCTACCTCTGAATTAGTAGCAGTATTAAACAGTAGAAAAGTAAGTATTTCTGGGATCAGACACGATTTGATCAAACAAAGACATCTAATTGAGAATAAGACCAGTTGCACCTTACAAGCATGTTTTTTTCTCTGTTGGTTTTCAAGGGAGACAGTCTTTTAGTTCTGTAAGTCTATCTCCTTTTAGCAATTGCACATCCTAGAGGAGTGAATTGTAAACCAAGAGTGAGGATGGAGGAGGAAAACTATAATTAAACCACAAACTGATATGGAGGGATAGAGTGTACTGGGGAAGGTGGGGAACTAGCAGTTGTCTTGGTGGCTTAAAGACCTCATGGTTGCACGGGCTTACTTCCATCAAGGGACAACAAAAGGTGTTTCTGCCCTGAAAATATATCAGAGAAGCCTATCAAAGAGAGTATGCTTCAACTTACCTGGGTCTAACCCTAGGAAATGTAATACTACATTCATTTCTGTTCTCTTGTTCACATTTGAAGGCTTGTTATGTGTGTGTATGTGAGTGCACAGGAGATATCTGCCAGCCATATGACTTTGCAGAAGAGATTATTTTATACCCTCTTCTGAAGACCTAGTGCCCTCCACAGCTGAATATTACCTCTAACTAGGAGTGGCAGAAATACCTTGATGGTCCAAATCAAGGGTTTCTTCAGATCATTTTTTGTGGCTTCTTTGCAGTTCAATTACCTTGGCTCCTTTCTGCAGAAGCCAAGACCAAGGGGCTGAGAATTGGTTTGCACTTGAGTGCTGCCTCAATATGGAGTCAGAAAAGAACCTGTATGTGTACCTGGATGTGGGAGTTCAGCGGTGCTTGGCTTACCAGTGCCAGCTTAGTCATAGTGACTTTAATGGTTAAATGAGTGGGTCAGGAATGCCATAACAGACATGAAATGCTCTTACATGACTTAATAGAAGTTAAGTTAAAGTCCAGATGTTCTTTATTGTTTGTGCTTCTTAAGCCCAAATATCAAACCCACTGTAAGATTTTAGCAAAACTATATAATTACTGTAACTTAAGTTAGATAAACAGGTGTTAATTCAAGTGTTTTTTTCTCTTACTATTCTCGTCCTTCTAATAACCCTTTGAAACATTGCAGGCTTTGCAAACACAGTGTGGTATAAATGGTTTCTCACAGGGATTGCAGTAGGTTCTTCACACTGCACAGGCAAGCTTGTTATTTGATAGACACTGCACCGAGGTCAGGGCCATTACTTAACATGTGCTACTGAGTCAGGTGAGAGTCTCATCAAGGTGAGAACTGAATTGATGGTTCAGTATCTAGCTGAATAGGAAATGGTCTGAGTCTTTAACTGAAGACGGGAACGTGAATGCAACAGAGGGATGTTGAAGACAAGAAACCTTAGATTTTTTTTTTGTTTAGACACTTATCATGATATTTGTGCTTTGCAGGTGTTGCCAGGTCATAAGCAGGCTATATAAATGAACCAGAGGCCCAAAATAAGCTTTAAAAACGTTTACAAATAAGTAAAAGAATTTTGCTCTGTTTAAGTAGCATACAAATAAAAGTGTCCAGGGTAGCCGTATCTTTCGGAGGATAAAGATATTAAAAGTATCTTTTATTTTTAAACCCTCAAAGTTGATCAACTTATGGATGTCGTTGATGTCAGGAGGCAATATTGCCCAATGAAGATGGCATAGTGGCCTTATCCTTGGTGTATTAGTCTTTTATAAGATCTTGGACAAATAATTTAATTAAAATCAATTAAGCAGTAACAGGAGTGCTTTTTCTTTGCAGAACACTTTTTAGGATTTTGATGGTCTCAAAGAGATCAGAGGACATTTTGAGGAGTGCAAGCTGTGACAGTTTATTGATCTCTTGTGTTCTTCATAGTAACTTAGTGGTCAGCAAGCAGTAAAATCCAGAAATATTGCAGCTACTATTAACAGCGCACAAACTAATGGGAGCCTGAGATGACAGAGAAATAGTGTTAAGTCTGAACTAGTTCCAAGTCAGCAGTAATTGCTTCTGGATTCATGATGATAACTACATTAGTTTTGAATACAAATGATGCTGTGCAACTGTTTCTCGGGAAAAAAAAGCAGGATAAAGACACAAGTGTATCATTCCCTCAAAACTTCAACTCCTCACCCTTCCCCCAAGCACAATATTCCTAGTATTTTTTCTCCTTTTTCTTCCCTCTACTGCTTCCCTTCTTGACTCTTTTCTTTACCATATTTATCTTTCGGCCTGTTCTTGTCACCTCTTGAAGCCCACCTTGCCAGTCCCAGAACTGAAGGGCTGACATTGCTCCAGCACTGCAGTTAATAATGGCACTTTTTTTAGTGAAGGTTCCTGAAGTGTTGCTTACCTGACTGTATGTGGTGTGTAGCCAGAGGAGCCGTATATCATGCTAGACCTCCATCTACAGATCTGTCGCTCTCACTGTTGGCAAAATCCCCTCACAGGTACTGGTAGGATTCTTCTGGCTGGCATCTTCGTAACATTTTTTGTCTATAGGGTATTATAACAGGCAGTCAAAAACAGTCAGAAAACCTCATACCTCATGTGCTGTTGTTACCTGTAGAAGATCATAAGTGTACCAATGGCTCTGGATTTTCTTTGCACGGTAAGAAGTCTGTTTTGTGGTAGAATGCATAATGGATCAAATTTAATTCTAACTTCTGTCATTGTTTGAGTGGCTCTGGATAACTGCTAGTGGTGTTAATTTACATTAACATCTCTCTGTGGTTTAATTACCTTGGAGACCTACGGGCTTTACTGTTGTCATAGAAGAGGAAGCTGCTTTGGTGGCATGCCTCTCATCAGATCCAAGCCATTTATAAACACTCTAGATATTTGATCTCAGCTAAGAAGATTAATTTCTCTGAAGATATCCATTTTCGGCACCTGTCTCAAGTACTTGCAAGGAACAATTTATGCTAACCTATGTCTTTTTTCATTGACTAAGAGGCATATAGGTGCTACAATTCTCAGGCAGTGGAAAGAAATTCACCCTTGGTTACTACTGTTGCTGCAGAATGCTGTGGAAGTAAGGGAGGATTATTTTTGGAAGTAGAACTTGCAGCTACAAGCAATAGCTTAATAGTCTCAGTAATCTCTTTGAAAAGGGCTTCTTTCATTCTGAAAAGGTGGCCAAAATTTTTAAGGCATGAAATGTGAAAAGCGTTGGATGCATTTCAAGGTTAATAGATACTTCAAATGAGCATGATACTAAATATTTTGCCATCTCTAAATCTTGGCTAGTAAGCATTTTAACTCATGCGGACTTGTTCATGTAAGCCAGGAGCAAAGATGCTAAGGTTTGAGATGAACAATAATACCTGCATGTTTTAATGTATGTTTAATTAGAAAATAACAGATTGGAATGTGCTTAACCTTAAACATTTAGAAGTACTGTAAGAGACCATGAATGGAAATATCAGAAAATAATGAAGTTATCTAGTAGAAATCAAGAGCACACTCTGTGCTTTGGAAAACTAGAAATCTAAAAAAGCTAGACTGAAAGCATGATGAGAAATTCATGCTGAATTCCTGAACTCCAAGGGAGACCACGTAAAATAAGAGCAGTGTTTCCTTCTCAAAATAGATTGTTCTATTAATAGAAGCCTAAAGTGATGCTTCCACACTGAAATGCTTTGGCTTGACATCGAATGTAATTTGCTCTCTGACATTTGGAAATATCTCTCAAAATGATGATAATGTTTAGACTTAGGTTGTATTAGAAATTCTTTTCACTAGGAAGTTTCTGATGTATTTTTGCACTCGTTACCTAGGAATCCAGAAAAGAGAGTAATAAGAATAAGAGAATAATAAGCAAGTTTTCATACTAAATCCTGCATTATTTTCTTTCTACCAAGATTATAAAAATATATCATGAGACAGCAGACTCCTACAGAACACATTTAGTTGATTAATTTTTAATATTACCTACTATTGTTATATTCAGATGAATATAAGTATGTATCTGAAAGCATAAACACAGCTGTGTCTGGGTCTTTCCAAAAGATTACCTAAGAATTTTGCAGTGCAAATGATGGATGGTTTCTTCCACAAACAGAAGTGTGCTTTGCATTTTTTCCCTTTTTCGTTGACCTCTCCTAAAAGGCTCTTGAAGATATTAGGTTCAACTCTTACAGCCCTGTTTCTGTTACAGTGCTGCCAACTACAGAAGCATTTTACTACATAACTTTGAAATTCTCAGCTTTGACTGACATGCACTGCTTCTAAATTCTTTCCCATTGCTGTCTGTAATGAGGATATTTGTGCATCTGTAATGTTTTTATTTTACAAGAAAGAGAAATACTCACTTTTTTTTTCAGGGATATTGCAAACCAGTGTTCCAGCCATGTGTTTTTTCACCTTGGTAACTGTTGATGTGTCCAACCAAACCTTTTGCATGGTGAGTGTACCTCTACCCATTGCAGGCATGGATTGGTGAGGACAGCCTTCAGGATGTTATGCCATAACTGCTGTCTTGCAGGTCAAATATTTAGAGAATGTAACTTTTTCACCCCTGGGGGCTTGATTAAATAGAATAAATAAGGGGTTTTTGTTGTTTGGTTTGGGTTTTTTTTGTGGGCTTAAAAGATCAACAGTGAGGTGAGACACACAGAACACTCTAAGTTCAGTGCTGAGACTGAAGATTGATTGAAGAATACAAATGGTGTGGCTTGTTTCATTTTGCTTTCTGCTTACTATGACAGTCATTTTCTGGGGCTACCAACCAAGAGACATAGCCTTCTGCCTCTCCTTCTCTCTTGTGCATGTGGTATCACCAAGAAGCGAGAATTTGGGCTCTGGCAATACTCTTTGTATATTTTTATTGCAATCACAATAAAATACCTGGAAAACACCTGTTAAGAGATGCTAATTTCTCTTAGTGCCATGAAAATAGTCACGTCAGAGAAGACTTGTCTTCCTGAACTTTGATACAAATTTAGAACTGTTTTAGGAAACATACTGAAAACTCTAGGCTATACTGTCTTTTGGTCCTGCAAAGAAAATACTGTAGATCAAAGTTTGAGTGCGGGCATAGGTTCTTTGCCACGATGCCCACCATCTCTTTTGTTGTCACCTTTTTGCCCATAAGGCTAGAAATATTCCTTCCACTTTCACATTTTTTTTCTCTCTAGGAACATGTAGCATCAGAGGATTAAGCTGATGAGAGTAAATCTTGGCAGATCAGGGCCTTGCAGAGACTTGGTACTATGGTTCTGAGCATATCAGGAGACACTTGGACACCTGTTTCTTTCAGGAGTAGTATTGTTCTGTGCTTGACAGGAGTGTGCCTTCTTGGGTGATAGGTGCCTCTGCATGCCTAGGAGGCAGTCCGGGTCACTCTACATTGATGCTATAGGACAGAAAAGGTTTACTGCTAACATAAAAAATAAAGATGTTAAAATTGACTTCTTGACGTTTTGCTATGGAATTAGTACTAAGTAATTAGGAAGTGTAAAGAGAACATAGTCCAGTATAATACCTCATAGTGCCTTGTTTGTGCCTTTTCCAGAAATCTTCACACTGTCAAAAACCTATAATAGAGATAATTCGGATTAAATCAAGGCTGTTTTCTATTAGCACCAATGGACTTTGAAAGTGGCTGTATTTAATACTGTGTTTGTATCTACAATGCACTTATTTACATAGCATGTAAAGGCAGTGTTATGTGCCATTCTCTTAGCACTATAATGGGAAATTCCAATTACAGTATATTATATTAGATGAACTCAGTTAAATTTTGAGCTGTTGATTTCCATGTTAGCAAGAGTGTGTTTTTGTGTTCTGTTCTTTGATTACCAAGACTTCTAGCCTTGCTAGACACTGACTGTTACTAAACTGCATCCTATTTTTCTTCTCAGAGAGTCTAAATCTTGTTAAACCTGGGACTATTACACCTTCACTCCTTGTAGTGTCTCTACTTTCTGGCTGAAGTGCCACCTGCGAAAAAGACTGCCTAAAAACATAGCCTGTAGACTTTTCTATTGATTGCAGGAATAAAACTGGATTATCTCACTCTTGTTTTGTCAGCTCAACTTTTCACTTTTGTCTTTCATCTTTAATCATCACATTCTGTTTTCTCTGGTTTGAATTTCCTTAATTTGAAATCATCTCATTAGGAGGCAGGTCATAGACTAATAAGGCATTCTGTCATGCTTATTTTCATCTATTAAGCATTCATTTGGAGTTAAACAATGAAGTACAAATCCCTTGGAAAACACCCGTACATGCAGCCAGTGGTCAATCACTTATCATCCTGTGTAACTGTCCCCAAAGACCCGTGTGGTAATCTTGGAGAAATTGACAGTAGGAAAGTGATTGACACAAATCTCATTTTGGAAGGCTCCTTATGCTGAGTAGTAACATCTGTTAGGTATTTGCAGGATTTAATTTCACATTTGTAGGATAGCTAGCAAGCATCCTCAGTGTCCAGGAAAGTCAAAGTGGTTCTGAGAGATTCAGTTCCTGAGAATAATGGAGAAAGATGTATTCCATTTCTTTTTTTAATGAAATTTTTCCTTTCCTGTTACTGTTACAGGTAAATGCATGTAAATGATGTCCAATGAAAATCAAAGTCTATGCCATAGGCTAGTAGTCTTCCAGCAGATTAATTACTCATATTTGATTTTGAGGATTGAATACTGGTAATTATTGGAATGTAATGGCCAAAGACTTTTCTTGCAAAAATGACCAATAGCCATAATTTAGCTCTGAAATGTCTAGCTTATGGCTGTGACATCAAAAAGCCTGAAAACTTCATTGATTAAAGCCAATGGTGATTTAAAGGACTGAGACAAATAGCTCTGATTTCTTTCCCTGTAAAAAAAAAAGTGCAAGCACACAAGAATTTAATTAAATATTGATGTACTACTAAAACTGTTTTCTTGTTTGAATTTGAAATCAAGACATTGAAAAGGAATGCACCTACAAAATGAAGTTCTGTATATTAGAACATGAAAGTACGTCAGAAATGTAAATGTGTAATATAATACCTAGAACTGTTTTCAAAGTATTGTTTTCCCAGACAGTTGTTTTTTTTCAGCTCGTAACTTTTCTTGGAAAAATGTTTATTAGATTAGGATTGGACTGATAGTTGTTTTTAATTCCTAGAGGAATATTAACTTTTCTTTCAGATATTGTCCTTTCACATGGCTTTTGGTGGATATAACTCTTGATTTGGGCTGCAAGATGCAGATGACAGTGAGAACAGGAGTCTGATCATATACTCTTTGAAGTCTGGAAGGACTCCAGGCCCTCACTTTTCTGACTCTAGACACACAGGGCTTAATAGTAATTTACTGATGGAATATTAGCAGTGAGTCAATATCTTCCCAGGGGCAAAACAGGGAAAGGATGAGGAATAATAATGCACACAAGTAAAACTACCACAGGATTATATTTCTTGCTGGTGTATGAAGGACACTGCTTATCGATCAATTTCAGACTTTAAACAGTCTGAGACCGGTTAAAATCTCAGCCAATGGGCTACAGCTAGATGAAACAATGTTGTTAGGGACAATTCCCATGAAGAATTTACAATTTTATCAAACACTTGCTATATTTTTGCTTTTTTCTTAATGGGAAAAATTCTGATAGGAATGTGATGGAAAAAATATTGGCACTGGAAAAGATTGTTTGAGCATTTTAAAGAAGGGAAAACAACAGACTTTAATGGGGTTTTTTATGTTGTTGGCTTCACTGAAAGAAACTCAGTTTTCATACGTGATAGAGTGGTACTATGGTTTTAGATTAACTCTTTAAATACAAATTCTTAGTGGCTCTGTATTAGACATCTACTGAACAGGTTCCTGCTTTAACCTCAAGTATCAGAAGAGCTTTTTTTTTAGTTTCTGTTTAAATAAAGAGGAATAACAAGTAGGAACTGCTGTCAGCCAAGCATCTGAACAACTATTTAACATGATTTATCAGCCACCTTTATTAATATTTTTGCATAATGAGTCGTACAGTGGGGTTTTTTCCATGTCTTACTTAAACAATGCTTCTAACAATCCATGACTCATGACTTTCTAGGACAGTGATGATACATACCAGTAAAGTCTAAGGAACAAGAGAATCTGTCTGGTCAGCCTAGTTCACATCAAAAGGCAATATAGTTCTGTCAAAATAAAGCAATGAATATTAACATGGAGAAAAGAGAAACTGAGGACAGTATATTATTTTTTTCAAAAAAGGAGCTTTATACAGATAAACTTAGAAAAGTTTGGATGTGGAATGACACAGAGAAATCACTAGAGAATCAGTAATTTACCCATAGTTAATGGTTTGCCTGCCAAATAGAAATATATGTAAAATGCCTGCCTATATAAAAAAACCCCAAACATTCTATAGAGGGTTAATCCCTGCCTTTTCATGGTCTGGTAGCTATTTCTGATGGCTTACAGACATGTGAGTACAGACTTGGGAGAAGAAAGTTTGTCAGTTAACAGCATATTTTCTTTGTAGAATCTGGGGATTCTGGTTAAAAGAGATCATCCAACCCTGTGATGACTTGGGGGAGGGGTTCTGCCTGATTCATTCGCTGCATTTAAGGTTGTGAAACTATGAATTTTTTTAGTGTTCTGTTATTCAGCCATCAGCCAGCACAGAATTTGTCGCATACCATCTACTCTGTCAGAAAAAGAATAAAGAACTTGTCAGAGAAGTTAATTCTTAATGACTTCGCTCTCTAAAGGAAATGAGAGTATCTGAACTGGGACACCATCTGTTCAGCTGAGGTGATTTCTAAGCCAAGCAGTGACTATGCACTGTGAAGACCTGGTCAATGTGAGCTATGACTCCTACTCTTCCTGTGTGGATGGGTTTGCTTTCAAAAGACACCAGGATGTAGGCAAGAGTATGATTTTCTAGAGTCCTCCCCTGCTGTGGATGCAGGTAGGGTATATGACCAGACCCAGAAGCTTGGAAGCATTCCAAAGCTCCCAAATTTACATCCTGCTTGAATTTATTATTGGGCAACCAATAGTTTCACTCTACTTAGATCCAAGCCTAAGAAGAGCAGAGAGGTGAAGATGTTTCACAACCCATTTTGGGGGGTTTTGACTATGGTCGCAACTGTTAAAGGAAACTGAGTGACAGTGTGGCTGAAGTGGAGGATAAGAAAGAGACCAGAGAGACTCCTTGTTCCAGAAAAGATGCCATTAACAAGAAAGAGACCGAAGAAGGAGACCTTGACCGATGGAGACGTGTAAACTATATCTTAATATGTTCCAAAAGAACATGAGAGAAACTTGAGACAAGGGATGACACAGATGTTCTGTTCCTTTGCCTAAACTGAAGACATTCTTGTGCTGCTTATAATACGGAGTCATTACTTTCACACTACTGGCAAAATTTTTTAGCTGTGCATGCGCCAAGTATGTGAAAAGCTGTGTTGATTGTGTTTGCCTGCAAATTTAAAGACAGAGATGTGGTAAGACCTCAACATTTTTACATTCATTTTTCAGGATTTCCCATTCATTTTACAGAAAATTCAGTGCAGTCCATAAAAATGCCTCTCACTTTCTCCCTTTCCTCCTTCCGTTTCAGTCTTTATCCTAAACTTCTGGACAGGTTTGGAAGCCTACCGTGGTAAGACAGTCACAGAATGCTCTAGTGCTTTGGTGAAAAATCACATCTTCAAATGTCAGTGGTGCCCCAGTGTGCTCATCAACACAAGTCTTCCTGCGAAATATGGTAGTTTTTTGCAGGAAATAGGCTTTTTTTAAGACTGGTTGCTAGATTTTTGCCATATTCGGTGCAAAATTGGTATAGGCTAAGTGTATTAACTCAAAATCTTGTTGTGTGAAGGAGACACTACTTTTAATCTTTAGACTTAAGTGGTATTTCCTGTTCCATTTCTGCTAGTGTATTTTGCTGTGCTTTAAGAGCACGGAAAATAGCATGTAACAAATTATTATTCAAACACGGCAGTAAAATTTGAGAAACCGAGCATGTAGGAATTTGTGAGTACAATCCTGTGTTCATAGCAGGAAGTGTAATCAGTGTATTGGAATTTTTCAGTGTCATGTCCAAGGGGATTGACAAATTAACTTTGTGTGACATTAAGCTAGAGATTAACAGCCTTGCTTGTGCAGTGATACTGCCAACTACTCTGTGTCACTGAGGGAAAACTCCTGAACGGAGTTTGAAGGTATGCACTTATTTAAATACTCGTGCACCTTTTCACAGTAGTGATATTTCTAAAGGTGGTCAATAGAAATATATTGAGAAACTGTAGGTTTTTTTCTCTGTGTAAATCTTAGACTCTGCCTCTTCCTGCATGAAAGCATATGCTCTTCTTTCTGTAGATAACAGAAACTGAGATGGTAGGATGTAGCAACTAAACTAATCTGAGCAATTTCTGAAACACGGTTTTCAGTTAAGAAAGCTTTTTCATTAAATTAGAGATATTAATTACATTTGGCTTTCCAGCTGACAACAATCTGCGATAGAAAATTCGAGGTAATTGCTAGTATTTGTAGCCATGAAGTTTTTCCATGTTTGGGATATGCTTCAAATTTTTCTAACCTTCAGATTCTGAATAGCGGAAAAGAAGCTCAAAGAAAGAATTGAAAATTATTTATAAAGACATCCATTAAGCTCTAAAAATGGTTTATCTAACCTCTAACATAAATGAAGAACCCATTTTATTCCACAGAGATAAAATGTTGACCACTTTGCTGATCTGGTAAAACAAACCAAACCAAACCTGACCCCTTCTACATCACTTCATTTCTGATTCAGTAAGTAATATCTTTAGTGAGGATTTTGTCCTATCATTTCAGTTTCAGTGCCTCCTCCTTTTTCTGATTGATATGTCTATCTAAACGAAGAGTTCTTTAGAGTGGTTTTTCTTGCGATAAGTTCACACAAAATGAAAAAGAAACAAAGTGCTTCAAATGGGGTGGAGAGGGATAGTGCTTCTTTTTCACTCCCAGTATGAGAAGATCTACTAGTGTCACTCACATATGTTTAATGGAGGTCAACTTTCCAGCAATTTTTGCCAACTGTCATTCATCATTGCTGTAGTTTTAAGTCCTGCTTGGTTCATCAGGAGACTAAACTGAGTATCTGTGACAAATGTCAGGAGCAAGAAAAATTGCATTGACAGATAGAAGCCTATAAGAAATAAGAAGAAATCAGATTTGAAACAGAGTTGTGTTTGAAGCTCAGAATGCAGATCTAGGCTTGAAAACTACAGAAGCCTGGAAAACTGTTCAGCCTGTTTAGAAAGAAAACAAAGATAGTCCTGCTTTAGTTTGGAAATGATGCTGCATAATATGTTTAATTGTATTTTGATCAATGCTGACTTTTCATGCTCACTAGTTAAAAAGATTTCCTCCAAACTTCAGCTTTTCACTGGATGTAATTGTAGCTTTGGAACATTTGAATTTAATTTTAGTAGGTGATGTATCCAGCAGCATCAATGATAGCTAAAAATGAAGGAAAATGTTTGAAGAAATAAATATGGGTTTAGGAGCTTTGGTAGTTGAAGCTCTTGAAATTGGCTGACTTGAAATTTTTTGAACTCCAGAAACTATGCGTTGTTTATTTGTTTTTCCTCTTCCCCTAAATGGGTGTTTGCATGAAGACAATGTTCTAGAACTACAGCTTTGGCCATTAAACAGACATTCAATATCTGTGCCCTTATGATCCAGAATAAAACTTTTAGATGTCTTCTTTTATCACTGAAAGTCAATGCTGAATATAGCAATTACAACAGGATTACACTGCTTTTGTTTTTTGGTTCGGTTAGGGCTTTTTTTAATCCTCTGACAGTCTTCTGGCATACTGGAATGTAATATGAAAGAGGTTTCTTACCTCTCTTAATTGTCGAAGTTCCAGATTCACGTTTCCTAATCTTTATCTACATGTCTCTCCTCTATTATAGTCCTCATATAGTTTGTCCTTTATCTTCATGTGTAGGCTCACAGGGACACTTGCTGAAATGCAATTGTGCCGTGGCAAAAATGTGCTTATTTCTCCATGTATCATCATTTCAGGTTTACTGGTCGTAGGATGCTATGGAGTCCAAAAAAACCTGTCTGATTTTTAGCAGAATCCTCCTGAATTTTGTCATTTTAGCAGCAGAAAAAATGCAAGAATGTAGCAGCTGCACAGTCCTTAAGAAACAAATGCACAACTTCTAAGGCATCATTACATCTGAAGTCACAGATTCCTGCTCTGCTGGTAGAGAAGAGGGAATCTGTCACTGAAGGATGGTTTTGCTGTTCAGGTCAGAAACAGTGCTTGTTATTGCTGATGAAAACTGTCTGGGCAGCAGACATGACCCAGCAGTTGGCCTTTTACTGCACAAAGAAAGAGCTTGTGAAATCCCGTATGATGCTTGACCTGTGAGTCCTGTGCATATCTGTGGGGAGATCCTATTTTTGATGTGTTGGAAACGTTATAGGGATGCTTCTCCCTTTCTTCTTATGAAATGTGAAATGGGATCAAAATGCCTGTAGGAAATTAATATCTCTGTCTCTTGCTATGATCATCAAAAAGATGCTCAAGCCACACTTGATTGCACAAAGAAGTTTACGTTGGTGGGAAGCTGGGTTCTTTCAGACTTTCTTGCTCCACCAACTTGACTGCAGCTGAATATGATGACTTGCGGTGTGGTGCTACTGGCTTTCAGCAAGGAAAGGCAAAAAAATGCTTGTTCCTCCCTCAAAGTGCCGTTACTGTGAAATAGTGCTACTAGTAATCAGCTCTGCACAGTAGGTGTTTAATCATTAACTTTTATCACAGTCCTCTGCATAGCACAGTGTGATCAGTTCAGCCATGACAAAGGCATATAAAAAAAAACGGCACAAAAATGGAAGAAGTATTGAGGTCATTAAAAATTAAAAATGGGCTTTAATTGTGTTATCAAAATAAAAGTGCATCTTGTAATACTACTTAGTTAAAAACTGCTCATGGAAAAGCATTAATAATATTTTTGTGCTTTTTGTTTTTTAATTTGGAAATATTTTAAAACTAATACTTTTTTTTTTCTGATTAAAATGCTCTCTTTCTGGATCTAGGTGTATGATCCTGTTAAGAAAAATCCTTCATAAGCTCCTAGTAGGAGTTCTAATATTGTGGTAGATTGATAAAAGTGTAGACATACCATTCTTAAATTATGAAACTTCAAGAGCTTCTAATCCTCCCAGGTTTGTAATCAAGAGATGTTGCAATCAATTTCTGTTGTTCTTGTAATGATACATGAGATTTTAATTTAAACTGGTAACTTGTCCCTGCAATCACTTGAAAGGGAAGCTGGCAGCATGGTCAATTAAATTCAGACTTCTGTAAATTAATTTTATTGCTCATCATTCATGCAATAGCACCTTGATGTACACAGGCAATATCCTGCTAAGCTTTGGGGATGTGGATTTTAATCACTGGAAGTAGCCAAGGAATTTAATGACTTAACGACAAGTCCACACATTTTAATGGGAACTGTGTGCTAATTAATTGGTAAAGGTAGTTTGTCAGCTTTTTAAGAGGCATTGAGAACTAGGCTGCATTTGCCCTCTGGGAATGTGCATAATTGACTAAGTTTAGTTTCCAAATCAGTTGAATTAGGGGAAGTGGAAACATTGCTGCAGATTAACAAAATTTTGTAATTTTTCTTTTAATACAACAAAACCCCAGAGTTTTATGTTCTGTTGAACAAAAAAAGCATCATTTAGTAAAACCCAAAATACTTCATTTCAGACATTGGCTTAGAAACAGGAGTGAACTGACGGGAACAAAAGTCTAAGTTTACTGTGCTGTTGGAAAGCAGGAAGCTGACATCTTGTTCCCTTTGTCTAGTAACTGAAGAGGTTAAAAGTAAGGCTTGTGGCAAGACCCTTCCAGAGAATGATGGCTTTTGCAAGGGTCTGTGGGAAGATTAACCAACTGAAAAGACACAGGAAAACTCTGGTCTCTGAAACTCTCTACCAGGATTTAGAATGGCAATTTGCAGTAGGCACAAAACAAAATTGAGTTGTAGGTCTTCCATGAATACAAAATTGATTCGCCTTTACAGTTGTCACTTCTACATGCAGATGAGTTGGTATCTATAGTTTTATTACCAGAATACAGTAGATACTGAGAAAGTTCCTTTGATCTCCTTATTTTTTATAGAATAATTTACTTTGAGTTATTTTCCATAAGGATTCCATGGCGTTTATCTGCTGAAAGTGAGGTCAGGGTGAATACACCACTGTCCTAGGGGAAGAAAAGGGCCCAAGTACTTCTGAATGTGGTAGGATTCGTGAGTGAAAGGTGCTTTATGTTCAAAGTTTTCAGTCCTGATAGATTTCTCCGAGAGAGACATATTTTTTAAATTGTTTCTATGCTTCTCTAATACTGACTTGACTCCAATTGAAGTCAGTAGAAAAACTTACAATTTAGGAAGAAATAAGAACAATAATTGTTTTCAGTGTAAAGTTTGGCAAGAGTCTGAAAAGCTGTAACCCAAAGTCATTTGTGCTGCTAGCTGATGTGCAGATTGTTCTGTTTGTAGCTTATCTTGCTGCTAAGAAGTTTGTTTGCATTCCTTGTAAGATGTGTTTGTTCTTCATGCAAATCACACGCAAGCATAAATATGCAGTGCTTTAGACTTGCTTTTATAATAGTTTGTCATTCAGCTCTGCAACCAATGAAGATATCTATGGTGTAGCAAAATATAATCTAAAGTAATTATTCTTGGAACCTTCTCCTACAGTATTTATTAAATATTTACAAATGGCAGCTAGCTTGTGGGTTTTTTGCTTGGTTTTAGATCAGAGTGGGAAAACAGTGGGGAAGAAAGTCTGAAGGTTTTGCCAGTTCTGAGTGTGCATAACATTTTTGATGGGCAGATAAAGCATATGTTGTGAAGACAGATCTTCCTATATTACCTAACATTTAAAAACATGAAACATGATTTGAAGGTAGTACTTTTATAAGAATGTATATGTGTTTTGGTTTGACCTGGATAAATGGCAGGTGCCCACCAAAACCGCTCTGTCACTCCCCCTCCTCAGCTGGACAGGGGAGAGGAAATATGATGAAAGGCTCAAGGGTCAAGACAAGGACAGGGAGAGATCACTCACCAATTACCGTCATGGACAAAACAGGCTGAACTTGGGGAGAAAAGGGAGTTTAATTCATCACCAATCAAATCAGAGTAGGATAGTGAGAAATAAATCCAGATCTTAAAACACCTTCCCCACACCCCTCCCTTCTTCCCAAGCTTAACTTCACTCCCGTTTCTCTCTCTCCTCCCCCCCGAGCGGCGCAGGGGGACAGGGAATGGAGGTTACGGTGAGTTCATCACATGTTGTCTCTGCCGCTCCTTCCTCCTCAGGGGGAGGACTCCTCACACTCTGCCCCTGCTCCAGCATGAAGTCCCTCTGACGGGAGACAGTTCTCCACGAACTTCTCCAGTGTGAGTCCTTCCCACAGGCTGCAGCTCTTCACGAACTGCCCCAGAGTGGGTCCCTTCCCACGGGGTGCAGTCCTTCAGGAACAGGCTGCTCCAGCGTTGGTCCTTCCATGGGGTGCAGTCCTTCAGAAACAGGCTGCTCCAACGTGGTTCCCCCACGGGGTCACAAGCCCTGCCAGCAAACCTGCTCCAGCATGGGCTCCTCTCTCCATGGGTCCGCAGGTCCTGGCAGGAGCCTGCTCCAGCGTGGGGCTCCCCACGGGGTCACAGCCTCCTTCAGGCATCCACCTGCTCCGGAATGGGGTCCCTTCCACGGGCTACAGGTGGATATCTGCTCCACTGTGGACCTCCATGGGCTGCAGGGGTACAATCTGCCTCACCATGGTCTTCATCACAGGCTGCAAGGGAAGGCTCTCTGCTCTGACATTTCGAGCACCTCCTCCCTCCTCCTTCTTCACTGACCTTGGTGTCTGCAGAGTTGTTTCCCTCACATCGTCTCACTCCTCTCTCCTCACTGCTGTTTCACCACTGAGTTTTTTTCTTTGCTTTCTTAAATACCTTATCCCAGAGGCGCTCCCACTGTTGCTGATTGGCTTGGCCTTGGCCAGCGGTGGGTCTGTCTTAGAGCCGGCTGGCACTGGCTTTATGGGACCTGGGGGAAGCTTCTCGCAGCTTCTCACAGAAGCCACCCCTATAGCCCCCCTGCTACCAAAACTTTGCCACACACACCCATAAGAATATGGAATGAACTAAAATAGGGATTTAATTTTTTTGTCCAAGCACCCAAGACAGATAACGTGTCACCTGAATGAAACCAGGAAAGAGCTTCCATTGATCATGAAGCAGTCCTGCTTTCTGAGCTTGGAAGCGTAAAGATTCTTCTAGGGTGGAGTGAATTAGTCAGGCAAAAAATAGTCAGCGAAAGGGCCCAAGAACATATTTTTTCTTTTGGTGGAATCATCTTAAAGATCTGCTGAGTATAACTGACTGCTATGTTGCAGATCTTCTTGAATGCGCTATTTTTACATACGTTGTATCACTTCTACACGTTTGTGAAATGTTTTTGTCATTCATGCTCATTGGTGCTTAAAGACTGTTGCTGTCAATGTTTTATTTTAGTTTTTAAGGTGCCATCACCTAATTGCACTAGTAAGGTGAGTAAATTGTTATGAAATCAAAACATAAAAAAGGGGAATATTATTTTAAGTGAGGAACAAGCAGTAGATAAATATACTTCTGAGTGACGCATCAGCTTCTTTTTGTGAAGTCCTTCAAAAATGAAATAGTCCCAGTCACTTTAGGGGAAAAATACAAGTCTTAACTCTTTTTAAAAAATGTGCTTGGGAATACCATCTATAAAAAAAGAACAATAAAAAGCAAAATCAGAAAACAACCAGCAACCGGTAGAAGATAGTTATTTCTTTTGTTTGTGTTTCTGCCTTTTTATGCAGTATTGGAGCAATTCAGCTACTTCAGACCAAGAGGAAGAGTGAATCTGGTTTGACATGTAATGAAGGTTAAATTATTTAAATACAAATTGTACACTTTGAATTCTTCAGCATACAAGCAAAACCAGACCTGAGCACAGATAGAAATTCAAAATTTCATTACAGACACGGATTTAATGGGAGAGAATGGTCAGTAATCTTGAACTGATGTTAATCCCATCTCTTAAACTGTCTCCTTATGAGAGGACAAGATACTTTCCTCTGTTTTTCCAGTTTGTTGAAATTGTTTCAGTCTGATTGTGCTTCCTCGTCCATCTCACTGGACTGCAAGGAGCTGTTATAGCTACCTGGAAGCATAATAGCAAGGGTGAGTTAAGAAGCTAAATGCTACATGCCTCTCCTAGAAATTGTATTTGGCCTGCTCACTTACCATCTCCATCTGACAATCTGTTTTTGAACTGCAGAATGGACAGCAAAGCAATTGTAAGGTTCAGAAAATGGAGATGGAAAGAGTTGCCTCCATGTGGGAGAATTTTGTCTCAAGAACACCTCAGTTGTAGATCTTGCCATTCACCTCAAAAAAATCAAATGCATTTAGAAAGCGTGGGATATTTGTGTGTAGTCTAGGTAGTGAACACTGACCAGCAAGATTTTGGGAGAGGTTGTTTAACGGTTGTGAGTGCAGAACTGCATGCAGGAAAACAGTGTCGTCGTTGCTGAAGGCCACAAATACACCTACGTGGAGTAAAAGGCTTTTTGTCAGAACCATTTATTTCCCTATAGATTTCATTTGTCTTTATGCTTGTCTCCTGAGCTCGATAGGCTGATAAACCTCCCTTTCAGTGCTAGCCCATGCAGCAGCAAATCAGAGATTCAGTAAGGCTGGAAATCAGAGATCTAACCTGTCTTCCTGCTCACCAGATCAATACTTGTTTTATCACTTATTAAACATGCAAGGCTGGAGATTCTCTGGCATCTCCACATTCCAGTGCTTCGTAACCCATAGTCTTAGGAACTCGGATATGCGTTGGGCATTGTAAATGTGGAGAGCAGGTTGCACCAGCCTTTTGTATACTTGAAGACTATAAGGTTTTCTGAGTTTTTTCAAATTACCATCTCTTCTCTCATTCCACAGCTCATTCAGTCTATCCTAGTAAATTTTAGATCTTCAGTTTCAGTGATCCTACTCTATGTTCCCTTTGAACTTTCTGACGGTCCATACCTTGGTTTCATGCGTGAAAGTAGGTCTCAAAATAATTTCCTAGGTGAGACCTTACTGCTGTCACGTAGAATGGAAGGATTTTTTTCATGTACCTTTCTTGTTTGTGTAGCTGAGGACAGTGATCTACATCTGGAAATTTACATATGTTCTATTAAATTTCATCTAGTCTTCCTCCAGCACATTCTCCAATTTTCAAGTTCATTCTGAATTCTCATTCTGTCCTTTAGCTGCCTGAAGTCACTCCTAGCTTCATGTCACCTGATTTTTTTGTTGGGGGGGGTGGGGATATTGTGGGAGTGTCTGTGTATGTCTATCTTTTGTATGGTTAAGAAAATATTAGATAATTCTGGATCAAGATTAGACCCCAATGGAAACTTGCTTGATTCAGCCTTCGAGTTTTCATGCTCATAATCTACTAAGAGGCAAATATAATGAAGTAGTTTTCCATTACAGATTCTTGTTACCATGTTCATATATATAATAACCCACCTTAATAGAGGAAGTGTGTTTCAGGGAAGTGAGAATGAAGTTCCCTTATATCCAATCTGTCTCCTTCTCGATTAAAACCTTATTATCTGTCATTTCTCCAGCCTCCTATAGCTAACGGAGGATGCTTAACAGCAAAGCACACTTGTACACTCTTTTAAAACATGGAAATGTGAACTAAGGAAATTTTTTTTTTCTCTTTTCAACATGTTAAATCTATCTGGGAATTTTTTTTTCCTGTCATAAATTTTTACATAATTTAAAAAAATAAATGTATATTTGTTTTGAGACTTACTGAAAAGAAGCTATTTAGAAAAAAACGTTTCAATATGAAAGGATTTTCATCTGGCTAACACTTCCACTTAATTGGAAGGGTCAATACAGTCTGGGCAAAGAGATAAGAGATTTCAACGCCTACTCAACCCATTAGCTGTTGATAACAAACATGTCAGTAAGAGTTCACTCTATGGTTAAATGCATAGCATGCCACTTGCATAATTCTCTAGACTGTGTACAGTTAAATTCTATTCATATCATTGTAGTGTGCCTGTTGCCAAAAAATCTGAGATGCTTCCAGGAAAGTGACAGCAATATGATCTACCATCTGACACTTTTTTTTATTTCTTTTTTTCCTTCACAAGGAAAAACACATGTGAGATTTTTTTAAGGGAAAAAAATGTATGATATGCTAAGTAAAAGAACTTTGTGTCCTCAGCAAAGACTTTTAATGCAATCTAATGCAGTTACTGCCTAACTCAACTTGATATAAGACTGTATAAGGTGTCGGCAGTGTTGAACCTTCATTTATCAGAAGTGTAGTGTTTGGCTTGGACGATTGGACATGGAGCCTTCAAGTTTAATAAAATGTTTCCTTTTTTACTTAATCTGAATTTCATATGTGCTTCTCGTGCCCAATAACCAAAATCAGTCTTGTAGAAGATTCTCAGCAAGAATACATGTTTCCAAGCTAGCCCCTAGACATATCCAAAACTCAGATTCTTGTAATACATCTGTCTCCTACAGCGGTACAGTCTGTTTAGTCGATCTGTCAACGTGCTCCTTCAGGTGGTCTAACTACTTTTTTTTTATGGGAAGTTTCCAATTCTAGCTGTTTTCTACTGATAGAAGGAAGAAATACATGAGATTTGCTTTCCATTAACAGTTTACAAAAGACAATCAGCCTGCTAATAGCACCATGTTATACTCCAATTAAGCTGAACCTGGCAAACACAGATGTAACAAATGTTTTTTCCTGATGCTTCTGTGGACAGATTTTTATCCAGCCTCATTCTTCTCTTTTACCATTTGCTAGGAAACAGACTGAACTGCAAGCTCACCATAATCTATTTTTTAAACTCGTCATGTAGTGCCTCAGTCAGAGTAGGTTTGATCCCGTGTATAAGCCATTGGTCTGGGCAATGTGAGCTTGTTTGTGTCCAGATTTATGGGACAGCATGAGGTTTTAAAAAACCCCACAACCCTTCTGCCCCCAGCACCCTACCAAACTTCGAAACTTTAAAAGTGGAAATAAAATCACGGCATCTCTGCTGACCTTGCATCTGTTACAAAGAAATATTCAGCAGTTTATCAAACTCTTTCAGCACCACTGGTGCCTGGGAGAAAGTTCTCAACATCCTTTCAGTTTGTAAACTGTTTCTAAACATTGGAGACAATATTTGCTATTTTTCCTTCTGGGTTGGGGTAATCAGATTAGTAGAGGACAGAGGTAATCTTCTGCTGGCCTGGCCTGTAAAGGAAACATTACTGACACTTGCATGAAACTATTGCTCCACGCCTCAAATTTGGGTGTGTTTATTTCAAGCTGTTTTAGTTAAAGCAGGATCGCTGCTGGTGTGCATGCATTTTGGTTTAGGACTGCTGCAAACTGATGTGACAGAGTGAAAGTCAACTTAAACCTCCTGTATTTTATCAATGTAAATGATTCTTAACTGAAGCAGGCCTGTTCTTTTTTGTCACTTATCCGTCATTTCCAGATGGCTCACTTGAGCTGCCTGTGGGGTTGCTATGTTCTGCAGTGCTGGGAAGACTTCTTTGCTGGAGATTTTTCCACACCTTAGTGACAGCAAAAAGACAAGGCAGGCTGTTCCCGTGCCCCTTTAGTAACAAGGGAATTCTGCCTGGAGGAGGTTTGCTATTCATAAAAACTGTCATGTTTAGGGAATGGGGTCAGAATCTGTAGATAGCTAAGGGTTTTGTATCTGCAGGAAAGCCGAGGGTGGCTTGGAGAATAGCTTGCACTACACTTATGAAATAAAGCCTCCACAATGAGCCTGAACCAGTGAAGTGTGTATATAGCAGTTTCTTGATTCTTGTTGCTGTTTGTTCACACTTGTTGCATTCTTGCCCGTAGACAGTCTGCAACCTATCCACGACAGCAGTCATCTCATCCTCTGCTTGCTCATTAAGGCAAGAGTGCTTGCTCTTTGGACAGGTACCCCTCATGTAGATGATAAGGGATATAATGATTTATGTATTAGATCCTGGTAGCTTGACTTAGAATCAGATCAGAACTATAAAACTCCTTTCTTAAAATACAGGAGTCGCTGTAATCCCTTCCGTAGGAAATGGGGCATAACTGTGAGTGGCTGCTGCATTCCCAGGCAAAGAATGAAAAATGCTTTCAGAACCCTCCCCGCAACTGATTATTCTTACTTTCCCCATTACCATTCTCATCATAATGTGCTGCCTTTGCCCTTGCTTCCAACTAATAATCCATGCTTACTGATGGAGGTTAAATGTGATTGCTGAAAGAAATAGGTTAAAAAGAGTGGTAGCCAGTTGGGTCCATACTGATATAATAAAAGCAATTACATTTAAGAGATTAGAAGCATTGAAATGGCAGCCGAAGCAGTTCCAGGCTCTGGGGCTCAGTAGGAAGTTCAAATGCCCTGTTTTTGTTTTAGTTTTGGATGGAGTTTTTCAGCGGAGTGAATTATAAATGGCTTCTACTGGGAGAGCAATTAGAATTAACTGGTCAAATAAGTTGGAAGTAATGACATAAGTACAAAGCTGACAAATTTTGTTACTGAGGTAGATGAACAATGGTTTACCATATCTAAGGAAATAAAAACTACTGCAAATTGAAAGCTGAATTGACATAACAGATTTTGGTTAGGCTTGTAGATTCAAATGGGCTGTGCTTCCAAACTATGAATGTAAATCAATCAGTGGGGAAGTACAAATGCTTTTAGATCTTATGCACATGGTTTCATAATAAATAGTCTGTGATTTGGGGCCAAATTTTAAAGGTCAATGAGTTCAGAAAGTAGAGAAGCACCAAAGTGAATGAAAATGTCAGTAGATTTCTGATTTCCAGTGTTTCATTGACAGTTAGGAACTACATAATTTCTGAAAATATTAGTGGGAATCTGCAATCCTTTTCAAGATCTAGGCGATAGCAATAGACAGACATCAGTTCAGGACCACTCTTGTGACCACACTTTAGTCAGTGTGTGCAGTATCAAAATCATCCTGCCTTTGCATAATGGCAAATCTCAAGACTTTTGAAAAAGCTATAAATATGATAATGGCACTGAGGAGGAATAGCAGAGTCTGAATTTCCATATTAGTTGTAGTTTGGGCAATATTCACAGTGCCGAGAATAGAAGAAGAAAGAAGTTATGACACAACGTGTCTTGACTTAGCTCCTTATCAGAAAGCTATATGTAAGTAAACCTATGTAACTCTGTGCTGTGCTGAAGACAATTCCCAACTCAACTGCTAAGTCTGGCATTGCCCCAACGTGAGCTCTTTCCATTTACACACTTCTGCTTTTGCAGACACAAGAGACTTTCCATGGTGAAATTATGAAGTGGTGAAAAAGATTATTCTAAAGTGAACCCAGCAGACAATCAAAACCTAGTGTCTTCACATGCCCTGTGCTGCTGCCTTTGGCAAACTCCATCCCTAACGCTTTACAGTTCTGGTTGTGGCATGCCCAGTTTCAACCACTGCAGGTTTGCATAGGTACATTAGCTGTTCACATGCAAGGGAGAAGAGCGTACTGTGAGAATTTGCTTCTCCTGTAGTTTCTACCTAAATGCTGCTAGTAGAAACTTTATGTCTCTGATCTCGCTCAAAGCGGTTTCATTTTTCCATCTTGTTACGATATTTATTTTTTTGTGTCTCCCTCTAATCTTGGCCCAGGCTTAAATGCAACTTTTTTTGTTTCTTTCTTTTACTGGCACTTTTCGTCACTGAAGGGATTTCTAACCAATTAGTCACTCAAAATGTAGCTGTTAGGTAGAACAAGAGAAGATTGTCCAATTTGCCTCCTGGTGTCAAGTGAAGCAGAGGCACCCTTGCAGGGGCAGTTCCTCACCAAGAGCAGCACTGCTGTCACAGATGGTGAGTAAAAGTGAATTCATAGTTATTCCTCAAAGATCATTACTAGATGCATTTTACCGTAAAAATACCAAATATAGCTCCAATGTTCTTTGAAGAACTCAATTTTGTTTCACTCCCAGTAGAAATATTAACATGTAATCTTTTGTAAAGCAGCTTTTTTACTGCTTAGTACTAAGATGTGCAATTAGTTGATTGCAAGCGTGTCTTCTTTTTCACAATCAGGAAATTAATATGATCCAAAACAGAGAGAACTGCTTTTTGTCAAGTTGATCTGTAGGTCAAGATCTGCAGCAGAGCAAAATCAGAGGTCACTGGCAGAGGTTGTGTTTTTGGGAGGGTTGTTTTTTTTTTATTGTTTTTTCTGATGCACAGTTAGAACATCTCACAGACCAGGCTTATACAGGAAAAAAGAAGGCATTGCAACCTAGACGGTATTGTTCTTAGTGATATTCTTGTGCGATGCCTCACCCCCCAGAGACGTTGTCATGTTGTGAAAAGCAAGATTTTTCTGAAATAGTACTACAGTTTGTAGGGAGCTGGGGCCAATTTTTTTCTACTGATAGGTGGATCAACCACTCATTTAGATGCTTTTTAGGATTGCTAAGAACGCTTTTGTTAGTGTTATTTACCCCAGACAATTTTTTCCCAGCATACACTAGACCTTACACTTGAAATCTCACGGCGCTTCTGTGTGCAGTGGCCAGTGCAAAGCCACTCAGAGTTTTGTCAATGTGTGTTTGTACTTTGGGGTGGCACGGTGAAACATGCAGTCCCTTCCAGAGCCATTACCTGTGGATCTATAACTTCAAGAGGAACAGCAACATTGAACTAAAATTAGGCCTATGCTTAAACATGTCCTGAATTGAAACTTAAAGTTCTATACAAGAAAATGTATTCCAATAAAATGATGACTCTTTCTTTTCAAATGCATTCAGTCAGCTCAGCAGGAGTATCTACACTTTTATCTTAGGCAGTCCATTTTTAGAATGACTTTATCTAGCAGTAGATTTTCATAATATGCTCATTGCTGGAGAATATGTGCTGATTAGAAATCTGTGACACTGCTTCTGGACTCTGTTCTAACCTAGGCTGTAGATTTCACTGAGCCAAATGCGTTTGGAGCATTTCAGTAGCAGTCAGGTAGTTCTGGCAATGTCATATGTTCATAAGAGACAGTGGGCCAAGATGTAGAATTAATATGGTGATATTGAAGTCCATAAACTGAGTATGTTCATACTGCGGGGGGAGAAGAAGTTGTGACAGGATTACTTTTAAATTCCCATAGGTATCCAGTGCAATAGCAGTGGTTCTGATTGCATGTTTCTTTTGTCATTCAAATCACTCTTATGATTTCTTATTCCTCAAAAACACTTTCATACTCTAGAAAGATGCTGCTGCTGCTCTTCTCCCAGTTTTCTTACTTACAAATATCTGATGGGTGGGTGTCAGGAAGATGGGGCCAAGCTCTTTTCAGTAGTGCCCAGCAACAGGACAAGGGGCAATGGGCACAAAGTAAAGCAGAGGAAGTTCCGTCTGAACATGAGGAAGAACTTCTTCCCTCTGAGGGTGACGGAGCACTGGAACAGGCTGCCCAGGGAGGTTGTGGAGTTTCCTTCTCTTGAGATATTCAAGACCCACCTGGACAAGGTCCTGTGCAGCCTGCTGTAGGTGACCCTGCTTCGGCAGGGGGGTTGGACTAGATGACCCACAGAGGTCCCTTCCAACCCCTA